>Ga0315291_10001207_pt1 | contig 34500 bp, 51 predicted proteins | sample YL17G12_20_MG_FD_203070 | JGI IMG/M metagenome (GOLD analysis project Ga0315291, IMG submission 203070) | Sediment microbial communities from Yellowstone Lake, YNP, Wyoming, USA - YL17G12_20 | ecosystem: Environmental > Aquatic > Freshwater > Lake > Sediment | place: USA: Wyoming | collected...
AAGCCATCTATGGGCTTCCAACACGAGCAACGACATCTTTCTTTCTGGGACCAAACTCTTCAAAACTTCTTCGTAGCTAACTTGGCCTATTCCATTGATCTCATCCGAGTTATCTGGCGGTAGCGTGGCGGGCTGTTCGTTGGAAATTGGGGGTTCGTAAAGCGGACTAAAAGGCGGCTCTCGTTCTGGATCAATAGCTGTTGCCTCGGTCTTCTTGCCAAATGATAGCAACGCTATAAACCAGTTTTTGACACTGGCCGTCAACCTAAGAATCAGTCCCATCCGAAGCCCCTTAAATGCAATTATGCCATCCGATCAGATACCCCGCCTTTAGGTCACACCTTATGCACTGATGACACGTAAAAATCTGAATAATGAAGGACGAAGGTCAACTTTCCAGGAGATCTTGAGCTGTGATCGAATACCGACTTAGATTCGTCACTGTAAAGCCCGTCCTGCCCCATTACGGCCTCAGTCTCTTCCAAGGTGAGTGGTATTGAGTTTGAAGCCGCGACCCACAGGCTGAGGGCATTCTGCCCCATTGAGGGCAGTTCCTTATTTGACTTATAAGTTGGCACCGCTTTAGAGCTGTCTAGGATGTAATAGGGCTTTCCGTCTACGCCTGCTTTGGAAATGTCGTGAATGATGCCAGCGACAACTATCGACTCTTCCGAGATACCGCACTCCCATGCGTCGTTAAGGCTAAGCATATGCTTAATGACCGCAAGCGTGTGAGCACTTAGCCCACCTGGATAGCAACCGTGGAACTCTTTGCGAGAGCTTGCAGGAGCTTCCCAAAATCCGCACTTGTTGAGCAATTCAAGGATTTTTGTTGACCGTGGATCCGCAACGCCTTTTGAAAGGAAATAGCACAAGTCTCGCTTGTCGATTTCCCTGCCCTTTAGCTTTGGATCTGATTCTTTTTCTTCTTCTACTTTATCCTGCTTACCTGTGAAAATCAGAGCTTTCACTTTTTCCTCCTGGTTTTTCTTCTTCGAAGTCTTCGCATAGATCCAGGCTATGCCCCTCTTTCTCCAACAACTTTTCGAGCGTCAGCTTGAAGCCCCAATAATAATCGTCGGCTCTTTCTCCTCGGCTTTTCCACTTTATGCAGATTTGATTGTATACCCCTTCTAAATCGCGCTGCCTAACCTGACTAACGCTGTACTTTCTACAGAATCCCTCCGTAAATCCAGCTAGCAAAATCAAATGAGCAGGAAGTCCCGAACGGCTACGCTTTTCTTTAGCTTCCCGAACCATCTGCTTTATTTTCGCGGCCTCCACGGATGACATTAAAACTCGGTTTGTTTTTGCTTCTGTCATCTCCAACTTTCCGCACTAGATATTTTTGCACCCAATCTGCAGCCAATTGACTAAAATCCGTATCGTGGTCCCCTAGCAACGCGAGATGCTCAGGGAGCTGCGGCTTCTGCATCTGCTTCCCTTTCCTGTTTCTTACTTCCTCCAGCCTTAGCCTTATTCGAGGTCTTGAGCTTTTGGATTTCCTTATCCTCACCGTTCACGAGGGCGTTATGGTCCCCTCGTTCTACGATCTCTTCGGTCATCAGCTTGAGCTCTTTATTCACTTCGCTTAGCTGCCCTGAGACGGCCCTTGTGAGATCCCTCTTATGGTCCTCGAGCTTCTTTCTCTGTCGAGTCTTACGCGCTAGTTCTTGAAACAAATTTGCATCGGTCATTTTCTTGATTTCTTCAGCATCTAGCATAGGGTGATCCTTCGTGACTGGTTTACCAAACGATATCCCACCCCATGCTAGTTGGGCGATATAATTCTGACCGTCAGTGGACTTGGTCAGAATCTTCTTCGCTACTGCCTAACATCGTATCCATGTCCTGATATTCCTGAATTGAACGCCATGCTTGCCATGCAGACGCTAGCTTGGCGTCCCACGGCACGGATCGCCTATACTTGAGCCCCTTACTTTTTCGGTAAGCCATAAATTGGGGAAGCCATTCAATGAAATCGAGCAATGAGTCAGCCTCTCCGTCGTCGATCCGAGTCGCGCAAAACATATTCGTGTGTTCCCAGTCTGGAAACTCATCGTCATCGCGTAAATGGAATTCGATCTTCTTGGATATTTCGACCAACTTAACCAAATTGGCTGGCTGTGCTTTTGCACGTTCCGGACTGGAGTACGAATTACCAACCAACCATTGAGGGGATGAGTTTTCGTTCTTTCTTAAATCCCTATTATTGGAGTTTGTATTATTAACACCGTTCCCCAGGGAACGGTGGGTTGGGGAACGGTGGGCGGCATTATAACCACCGTTCATTTGGGAACGGTGGGCGTCATTATCGACACTGTTCACTGGGGAACGGTGGGCGTCATTATCGACACTGTTCACTGGGGAACGGTGGGTACCTTTTGCTTCAACCAGCTCTCTCAGTTTCCATTCAGACAAGGGGTTGGTGTGGTAAACAACGTGCTTAACCTTGTCTATCCAGACTTCCTCCCTTCGAATTATCCCGTCTTGAATGATTTCGGGCAGAAATTTTGTAAGGCTTTTAGGGCTGAAACGCTTTCGCAGATAGTCGTTCCGGATATGGAAGTCCGTGGCATGGGAAAGCATCATCATGATCAGCTTAACCTTTGAATCGCAAATCTTACGGTCAAACCAAAGCGTACGCAGAGGTTCGAAAAGGGGAGCGAAGGGAGTCCCGTCTTGCATAGCAAAGGCATGGTCCTTGTGCCTCCGTAGCTTGCTTTTCCTCTCGACACCACTGAGAGAAACGCTTTTGCCTTGTTTACGATCTTTATTCATGCGAGTAATCCTTTCGAGCCGCCCTTAATTGGACGGGTGTTGGGTCTTTGAATGTGTCGGGTCGTTTTCATGCGGTAAGTCCTTTTGTTTCGGTTCTAGTCCATGCGTTCAGTCCTTTCTCGGTCCAGTTCGTTTGATTGCTTTCAGTGTCACAAAGCCCGTTGTCGCGGGCTTTTTTCTTTTTCAGCTCTAATTCGTCTTTGGATGGCTTGTAGTCGTCCGATAAGGGAATTGTGGCCTAACCTGTTTTAAATCCAAGGAAGGCCTATTTCCGCGATCGTGAGGGGTACGTTTGAGGGCGAAGGAATATCCGTTTGGGAACTTCAAACAAACCGCATAGATTTCTTGCCTTACCGCCACATCCAATCACCCTCAATATCAGTTAACTACCTGAAACGCCTGAATTTCTTCGGACGTTATAAGCCGATTCACATTGCTCGTACCACAATTTAAAATCAGCGATTCTTCCGGCCATAACGCCACGCAAAGCACCTTGAGCGTCTTTGGCTGTGGTGATGACTGATCGGATATCGCTGAGATCCATATCTGTCACCCCCCTCTGACTCAGGGCATGTTCAAGTTTTTCGATAGTCTGATCGAACAGAAGCCCCTTATGCGTTTCTGCGTGCGGTTGCTGCGGGTCATCCTTTGGAGCTATCGCGTAACTTGGTGCGGGAGGCATTTTGGCTTCTTCGGCCTTTCTATTCTCCAGAAATTTGTCGATCCAGGCTTTGATCATCATTTGAGGGAGGTGCTGCCGAAGGGCATTGCGCTCAGCTTTGCTAATCGCTTTCTGCTCCGCGAACGGGTCGTCTTTCTGACCGCCATTGGGAAAGGTTTTACGTTTGGCGGCTTTACTAGCACCCATACGAGACAGTCCCGTAGCCGGATTGGTCGCGGTAACGAATGCTCGAATGTAGCTTGGGCTTTCAGCTATAACGACGCCTGCTTTTTCGGATGTTTTAAATTGCGAGACAATCTGGCCTTTGTCGTCGTGCATGATGAGCGAGAACCCTGGTTCGATCGTTATCCGAAGCTCTCTTGAAGCCTCCTGAATACCCATCCATGAGAGCGATCGAACGAATCGAGGACAGGTGCCGACCTTGTAGCGAGGAGGCTTTGGACACTCATTGCAGCCACAGAATTCGTACACAAACTGGTCGATGTATCGGCCCTCGAGACTCCCTTCAATCTGCCTTTCGTCTGATCCGTCTGCGCTTTCAAGAGTTTCGTCGTCGACTACTGCGGTGGGACTGGCTACGGCTGGTATATTGGGTGAGACTGAGCTGGCTTTTGCCTCTATGAGCATCTCTGACGGTTTCGAGAATAGCTCCCCTAGTAGCTGGGGAGCCTTGAACTCGTGCCTAGAGGAAACAACGGAGTCTGCAGCTATTGCACTAGACGACTTCGCATCATTATTTCTATCGGGTCGATCTGGTATATTCTTTAGCTTCATAAAAATCCCTTAATACCAAAATGTGAGAATGAGTGGGTTGGTTACTATCGCGTCTCTCAATTCGGCCCCAGCCGCTTCAAGGTCGATAAGCCGTGGACTACTTGATACAGCTTTGATCCAGCGATCAAGGTGGCCAGCGTTTTCTGGTTCCTCTGCAAGCCAATCATTTATTTCGGTTTTAGATGGAACCTTAGCCCATTGCTGATGGGGCTCCCAACACAGGTCAGCAAAGCTACAGTACGAGCACTTGCCACTAAATTTATGAGCTCGCCGATATAGGTTTCCTTGCTGAATATTTCGAAACGTAGCAGTTATTTCAGACAGTAACAAACTCATCCGGTGCGGTTCTATCCCCATGGAGAGCTGCTGGAACCGTTCATCGAAAGTTTGGTTTTTGGTTTTCACAAGAACGTCGTAGCGAATGCCCCTTTCGTTTTTTCTTTCGAGCAGGCGGTACGCTAGTGCGTAGCCGACACATTGCAAATCGAACCGCATATCGCTGGCAGACCATCTTGTCTTTGATGTTTTATTGTCAACAACCATCCCGTCCTCATCAACTCGGTCGATAACACCCTTAAACCCAAAGGGGACTGAGTCGCCGAAGTCTATGAAGAACCATTTCTGAACGTACAATGGGCGGACAGTAGGTCCTATTTTTTCAACGTAATCGCGGGCGTTAGATACTCCCCAGGCCCTCCAGAAATCGCTAGTCTTCCGCTCGGCGTCCATACGGATCGAGACTGGTATTTCCTCGCCGTATTCCTTAACGAGCTTCTTCCTTTGATCGGGCGTCCATATTTCGGTGTCGGTCCATTCGACCCCGACAAATTCCTTATCGTAATTGCGACAAAATACGTCAGCAATATCGTTCGGAGTCGGTTCTTTGGTTTCCATCTTTTGCCGCGCATACTCTGTCAACGCTTGATCCCAAGCTGTACCAACCGCAAGGGCTGCGCTTCTTCGTTCTGGGAGTTTGAGGATGTATTGGAAGTAAAAAAGTGCTGGGCAATCTAAATACGCTTGCCAAACCGAGTGAGAAAGGAAGGGCTTTGTGACTTGATCTGGTGTCAAGTCAACGTGAACTACTGGTTCCATTGGTCATTCTCCTGCTGTTACTGCTGCTTTTTCTGAAATCTGTTCGATGCTTAACATAAAGATACTCACATCAACGCCAAGTGCTCCGGATACACTTTGCAGCGACCTCATCGTTGGATCTCCGCAATAGATCTTCCTAAGAGTTGGATACGAGATATCTGCTTTGTCGCAAAGCTCACGCTTGGTAAGACATGCGATGATTCTAAACCGCTCGAGAACATCGACCCATCCGGGCTTCAGAATTGATCGGATACTAGCTTCGGCCACTGGTTCCTCCTAGATTGTGAATTAAAAGTAACGTGAAGTTACCTGTAGGATAGGTGAAAGTATACGGAATATTTTGGCAGGCAGGAAATTCTTGAGATCCCCCATGCAGGGGGCGATAAAACCTAGAAAATTCGGTCCATTTTGTTCGCTACAGAGCCAATATTGTCCTCGTCGTCGACATAGCTCTGACGAGTCGTCTCTATGCTCTTATGGCCTAATATCCGTTGCACGAGAACTATGTCCTTGGTAGCTCGATAAACCTCGGTCCCACAGCATCTTCGCCAGGAATGAGGAGTCCCAACTACGCCGCACTTTACCATCCATCTCCTTACTTTTTTCCAAAGACCCGCAGTCGAGGTATATGGAATTCCTCCCGAGTGAAGGATCACATTGCCTTTGCGTCTAAGCATGATCGTTTCGAGGATACCTTTCCGGACGGAGGCAGGAAGGGGAACTTCCCTATCGTCCCCTTTGCTGTCGACGACGAATATGGTTCCTCGCTCGAAATCTATATGCTCGATCTTAAGGTCTATGACCTCCGATATCCGCAAACCCGCTTTCCCCATAAGCAGGAGGGCCACGTAGGCGATGGTATCTCGCTTTTTGACAATCTCTAGCAACCGGGTAGCTTCGTCAGGAGCAATTCGAACGCTCCTCATTGCGGTCTTATCTTTTACCTTTTGCTTGTAGTCCCGCCGAACTGGGTTTTTTACGTCGAGCTCCATCTCCTCAATAAGGTAGGCGTAGAATGTTATAAGGCAATTCAGCCTACGGTTAATTGTTTTTGGGGAGTGGCCCTTTGATCTTGCATGGACGATGTACTGCTGCACGTCGGTTCGAACGACTTGCAAAGGATCTTTCCTCACCACAAGGAAAAATGCGTTCAAGTCGTAGCGATAAGCCTTAACGGTGTTCTTACTTGCGCCTCTCACGTCGGACAAGAAGCTAATAAACTGATCGACGTAATCATTCATACGCGCCGCGTTTCGGCAATCCGGTTGTGAGCGAACTGGACCGAACCATCTGGCCAAAAATAAATATTCATATGCCAATAATCGCCTGTTAGCTGGTGCCTATAGATTTTTTTCAAAGCCGGGCTCGAACTTGGTTTTCTAGTAAATTTAGCTGCGTCAACCAATTCTTTAACCTGTTCTGAGAATTTGGCAAAGATTATCTCGTCAGTGAAAGTCCATTGATTGGTCTTATTCTTGGCGCTCTTTTCCAATTCTTTCTGATGCGCTAAAAACTCCTGTGAACTCTTGTACCACTGGTGGCGCACGTTCTCCGTCGAGAGATCTTTTCTCATTTAGGCTTTTCCTTTCTTCTACTAAAAACTTTAGCTTCTCTCCGTGATGCTTTAATGCTGCGATCTTAAACAAATCTCCGTGCTCGATCTTTACAAGCAGGAGGTATTCCCCGTTGGGGTTGAATGCAGAATCTAAAATTGAAGCTGTAAAGACGGTAGCGGGCCTACTGAAGGCTTCTAAGATCCTTGTTAGCCATGCCCTCATTTGAATTCCTCGATTTTAGCTTCGGACCCGATCCGCTCTATGAGGATTCGCGGGTACTTTTTGGCTGTTTTGCCGGTCGAGTCTTTGTGAAACCAATCGCCTCCGACCTGCAACTTAGCGCCAACAGCCATATTTCGGACGGTGATGTAATAGGTTTGACGCATTCGCCAGACGTGAATGTTCGCCATATCCTCATCTATCTGAATGGGCTTAACCGTAACTTTTGCTTTCTCGATATGAGGAAGTGCTTTTTCAAGGGCCAGACATACAACGCTGGATATGCTGGCCCCACTTTTCCCGTCTGCGATCAGCTTATCTACGACTGAAACTAGTCTCTCGTAGAGGGCTTTATTCTTGAAATAGATATCATGGTGGATGTGCTCCTCCCGAAGATTCGTCGTCTTCGGGATACTCTTGTTCACCCCTTTGTTTCGCTTTCTTTGGGATGATCCCTCGATGCTTGGTGCCATTGGACTATCATCCTTAATTTTGTCAATGCGCTCTGCAAGATCCGGTAAGCCTTTTCCGGTTCGCTATTGAACGCCAATTCGCTTTCATTCAAATCTATAAGCACGTCTAAAAGTTTCTGCTCCTCGTCGCTTCCATGACTTTCCCCTGACATCACTACTCCCTGTGTTCTGGCGAGACATATTCCATAGCAAGAGCTTTGAAACATTCGATCTCTGTTCGGCCCGCTATTTTCACCCATGCGTTCGGATTTTTACCTTCCGGATACAGGCCGAGATTAGGATAGGAGGAGCCGTCAAACGAGCACGTCTTTTGCTCTAATACGACAATACCTGACTTAACTGTTGGAATGAACACGCCTTTGTCGTTGAGTTTCATTCCACGGGAAATTGCGATTCGCCTCTGCCGGATATTGAAGTCGGCAGAACCGCTTGCAAACAGCAACTTGGCTCCGAATTCTGTGGGTTCGTCTGCAACGTAGAATTCGATTCTGGTTCCATTGAAATAGAACCCCGTGATCATTCCGTCCCGTTTTCGGATGACTAGATCTTGGCCAGGAATTGCCATGCCAGGAATGACGCCTGCTATGAAAGGTCCGAGTGAACGTGAGTCGATGACGAGGTCGATATCCCCAACCGAGTCGCATCCTCGCCGATACGAACCGGCTACCTCGAGGTGTTTCATATTGCAACCGCTTTGTGCTGCCCAAAAGAGAATGGAATTTACCAATTGTTCTGCTTCTGCTAAGTCGATTCTTCTGCTGTTTTTGCTCATTTATCTAGCTCCGAAAAAACGCGATCTAAAAATTGTGTGGAGAGATGCCAATCGTCGAGGTCGAGATTGGCTATGATCTTTGAATTAAATTTCTGGTGAACCTTGGCAGCTTTTTCTATATTGCCAAGATAGTCCTCGGCAATTGCGAAAGCTAAATACAACGGTTTCTTTCCGCTACAACCCCAATCAAATTTAATTTTCGACTCAGGACTTGCCAGGAGTTGGGAGCAGTCCCCCCTTACTACCCAAGTTTCCTTTGTCCTCTTATCGCGCCAACCCTTGTAAGCTATTTCTGCAACCACACCGTCTCCTAAAATCCGTGTATTCATTGGGTTATCGTACCTTTAGACGCACTGGAAGTTTAGATATTCTATTTGATTCTAACTTTGCACCCCTACTCTACGAGCCTATTGACGGTCAATTGAGTTGCTTCTGGACAGGTCATTGCAAGGATGAGCTGTTGGCACGAATCGCCAACTGGCAACGGCCTCAAGCTGCAAAGATTGCTATCGTCGACAAAGTGCATTCCGATTTTATGGTCTGTTAGCTTATCGAGGAGGGCAGAGACAGCAATGGACACAGCTATCTGCTCTCCCGACGATAGCAGTGCCATAGGCCTTCCGCCCCAATACAGCTTGAAGACATCGTGCGGCTCGCCGTTCCCTAAAAGCTCCGTAAGTACGAATTCAATCTTTTTACCGCAGACCTCAACTAGGTCGTTTTGGATTGTGGCCAGCTTACTCTCAAGGATCTTACCGTCTACGCCTCGTACTGGGTGGAGAGCTTCAACAACTTCATCGAACACCTTTAAAACTTTTCTAAAATTCTCAACTGTCTGAGTCAGGTCGTAAACACTCCCGTCTATCTCCTCGACTAAAATCTTGTTTCGTTTCCAAGCATCGAATTCAAATTCTTTAGCCTTATAATCTAACTGAGATTGATGGATCTCAGCTCTCATAGCATCAATTTCCTCGTCTGGAAGCGGTCGTTGTGGTTCTGGTGATGGTTCTTCGAATATAGGGAGAGGTTGAAAAGTAATGCTGCTGATCCTGGCGTTTAGACTTAGCTGTTCTCTGGAATGCTGCATTTGATTGGAAGCGAGATCACAATCGAGAGCGTCTCTTGCGGATCTCAACTTTTTGACCTCTTCGGACTTTGAATTAAGATCGGCTCTAGCTACGGCAATTTGCCTTTCTAGTTCGCCGTTTTCTTTTTCAATCCTAGCTCTACTAGCCGCAACCTGTTTCTTTACTCCAAAACCTACTTTATGCCCACAGGTGGGGCACTCTCCGTTGTCGCCAATCGGATCTGGAGGGATAAGATGAAGCCGCCGCTTCACTAATACGTCAAGCTCATGCTGTTTTGCTGCGAGTTGCTTTTCGCAAACTTCAATTCCGGTATCGAAGGTTCCTCTTTGCTTTTCAAAACCGTCAGGCGTGACAAAAGTAGATAGAGATGCTTTTAATGATTCGAGCTCTCTTTCGCTTTCACTATTCTTAGCAATAATCGAATCTATATGTGAGACAGCAAAGGCATGTTGAATTGATGTTTCTTTCCAGGCGTTCCATTCGGCCCTACTGTGAATAGCCTCGTCTAACGCAGTTAATTTTGAGTCATCGAATTTTTCAAGATACACCTCTGGCCCAATTGATGCGCGAAGCTGTTCGAGTCTGGCGGTCCTTTCTTCAAGAGCACCGTTGGTTTCCGAAGCCCTTATACTCGCTTCATTTCGCATCTTTTTTGCGTTCGAGAGACGGAGCTTTGACGGTTTGCTCCAATCCACGAGAATACCGTATTTAGCAGCGTCTGGGACAATCTTATCGAAGATAGATTGCTCTTCGAAATCTGGCGTAGCGTCCATGAATATAGAACGCCTTTCCGTTTCTGGAAGAGTCTCGAAAAACCCAACAAAGAATACACTTGCGAACAGCCGCCAAGGCATATCGACAATCTTTTCTAATTCAGCCTCTGAGATAGCAGAACCGTTGACTTTAACGGTTTTACCACCACTAGGAACTTGCCTCCGTTCGATCTCGTCACCGTCGAATGTCGTGACTTTCGCGCTCATTGCTACGTTCGGATCGCCAAACAGGTGAAGGGTAGTAAGGCTACCGGTCCTATCTCGCCCGGTTAACACCCAGAAAATAGCCTCCCCTACTGTAGACTTCCCGTCACCCGTTTTGCCTTTAATGAGAGTATAGGGATGGAGTGTCACCACCCCACTCAACTGTTTAAAATTGCTTAACTCAAGATTTTTGATCATAGAACACCAATAAAAAGTTTTAGATTCGATGGTGTTATACGAAGTTATATCGGATAGGGCAAGGGGAAAGGTGGGGACTTATGACCCCTACGAACCGCGGTTTTTTTTGAGCAAAAGGCTATCAAAACTGGGAAGTCACCTTGTTCTTCCGACGCAACATACCGATAGCATTTTTGATTTCGTGTCTCTTGGATGCCCGGTCGTCGGCCATGAAGGTGGTTTCTATTTTCAGATCGAAATCGTAATACCCGATATACCCCCCTGGATTTACACCGAAGGATGCAACGGGCTTGTCGATCAAGAAATTGTTTCGACTTCCTTCTTCGTCTTTTGGAGTGAAGTAGTGGGGGAATAGGAAATCCGAAACCTCAACTCCGTATATCTCATAGCCTTGATCCTGCACGGCGTCACATGCTTCAAGCCATATCGCAGCTTTCTTTCTTGAATTCCGAGGATGCGTTCCGATTGCGTAATAATTGCAGTGCCTGTTTAGGACTAATTCGCACATCTCATGAGAAAGGGTCTTCGAAAAATTTTCGCCGATAAGGTCGCATACGTTCAGAAAAACGTATCCTACGGGCTGACTCATATTCTTTTCGTCTACGTCGTGATATCCGAGAGCGTTGTCTATCGTAGGCTCGTCCATAATGTACATATATGCGTCTGGAGGAGCAGACTTCTTGTACTTGGTGCCACAGCTACAATTGATGTTCCACGCTGGTCCGAAATGCCCCCGTAGCTGCATGTTAATGGCTCGAACGGCCTGTTGGAAAACTAGATTTGACAATCGACTCGACTGATTCACTACGATGACTTTGAACATTACGCAGTCCCTCTGTGTCTGGCCGATTGGCTTGTCTTATGATCGAAGGAGTCTTCGGTCCTTGCCCTCGATCCCTTGACGATTTTTACGGACTCGTAATATTCGTCAATGTCACAGCGTAAATTGTGAAGTAGCCATTCTCTGGCCTCCCCATGACTCTCGAAGACTCTTTTGTTTTCTCCTTTTTTGATAGTTTGATCCGGGCCTCCGTTGAAGGGCATAAGGCAGACATTCCAGCCGTTGATACTTGCGAACCATTTCATTTCGAACCTCCCATGTGATTATCTATCCAGGCTTTCGAGTATTCGATTGCGTTCTCGATATACCGATCGCCAAATGACTTGATCCGTTCTGCAAAACTATCAACAATCCAGGCAATGTGGCCGTATCGGTCCCAAAAAACCTGGATCTCGTAGCCCCTATAGGGCTGGGAAAGGACTAACCTCATTCCGTACTTTCGAGGATCTTTACCCTGGTCTTTGATATCCATACTGGCCCAACCTCTCCTACGCTTTCAACGTATTCCCTTATTCCATTCAAAACTTCTTTGGCCTTGTCGGCTGTAGCCCGCTTAATCCCAATTTTTTTCGCACAGACTGGGCCTATGCCAGTGGCCTGTGATAAGGGGTCGTCTAACTGGGTTCCGCAAAGGTGGCATACCTTGGCGATCTCGCTCATGAAGCGTACCCGGACTTGGTAGGCTTTGGGAGTCTCCCTCAAAACCTCTGTGACTAGGAGGTTTCTAAAAACGTGAGTGAGGCCCAACTCCTTACCGATTGCTTTGGCAATCCAAGCTGGCAATTGAATCTTTGAGCCAACGACTATTGTAACAGATATCCGATCGTCTTCTGGACCTGACAATTCGCTGCCAGCAGCAACTTTTTCCATTTCGGAGAGGCGAGCTTCAACTTCTTGCACCCAGCCTCTCTGTACCGGGCGGGCGACACCTTTGTGGAAAAGATCTACCGTAGTGTGCATAAAGAAATCCGCCATGATCGTAACGATCCGGACGTCGGTGCCCTGGAAGCTCTCTTCGATCTCATCGTCTAGGTATGGGTGGTCTAAATTTGTAAACCGAACCCACACTTTCTCTTCTTTGTGCCAGTTGAAACCGCAATTGCGAAGCCGATCTTTCTCTGGGTAGGTATTCCCTGTTGCTACCTGAACAGTTTTCATAATTCGTCTCCTTCTGATTATTTTTCTTTTTAACGACCGCTGAGTATAACCACTTCCTTTGCTTCGTCTGGCATTTCGCCGTCATCGTCAAGCTCGACTACCTTATCCATCCGATGGTAGTCCGAATGTTGAACTAGACCGCTGTCAACGCTTCCTATTGTCTCGGCCACCTGTGTGTGCCAGTGGTCCCCGAAGTTATAAGCAAAACGCACTTCGCTATTTTCGTCATATTGTTTTAGTTCTTCGATTAGCTCTCCGACTGTCATGTTCTTTTTCATCTTCTTCTCCTTGCAACCCTGGTTGTTGATTGGGTTGTTAAATACCGTATCGACTGATCCTGCTGTACTATTAGGCTTTCTTAGGTATTCTTGTAGTTAAACATAATTCTTTAAAAAAGGACTAATGGGATGAGATTTAAGGGAAAAATGATGCGGTCTGCAGTTTTTGTCTCTCTACTCAGTGCTTTGATCGCGTGCGGCTCGGATACTCCTAGTAGTGAACCGCTATCTATAAATAGTGATCCGCTATCTATATGCGGCAAGACAAGCGATTTCATACCGATTAATCGGTACACTGGCCCTCTAACGTGGGTGCAGAAACGCGAAGGGGCCGTGGGTAGACTGAACCGTGGATGTAGTGGGACTTTTATCGGCAACCACGCAAATAAGACGAATCTTTTCATAACCGCTGGTCACTGCATCGAAAAGGGCGGTGCGGCAAAAGTAGAATTCAACTACGAAGCTGCTCCGGATGGCCCTGTGGTAACTGTACGTGGCGTTGCTTTGGAAAGTAGCAAAAACCCAGATTACGCATTAATTCGTCTCGACTCGAATCCCGGTATAGCGCCGACCCCGATCGGAACTCGTTTAAGTCAAAATCTAGCTATAATACAGCATCCTGGCGGAGAGCAGAAGGTAATCGCGGTTGGGAAATTATCGAATAGTTCAACGGCAAGTAGAATTTTCTATTCAGGCCTCGATACTCGTGGCGGCAGCTCTGGATCTGGGATATTGGACGACTCTGGTTCCTTAATCGGGGTCCATACCAATGGAGGATGCTCAGCGACGGGTGGGACAAACGCCGGCTGGCTCATATCTAAAATTAGGGCGGCTTCGTCGATCTTATAATCGTACAGATTATTCGGTCTTATACTTGTACAGATTATTCGGTCTTATACTTGTACAGAGTATTCATAATTTGCGGTAAACCGTATGCCGCGCAGCCGGCATAAAATATGGCGTTGAGCAAAGTGGTACTGTATTGGTATCATCAAAACAGATGATTCAGGATGCCACGCTCGACTCGCCTACTGGCCTCACCCGTACCGAGTTGACTGAAGACGAAGGCGAAACTATGAACGCTACAAAAGCTGTTTTTGTGTGTGCTGTTCATGGTTTCGTTGTAGTAATCCTTAAAATATATCCATAGACCGAAAACGCAAGAGTTTTGACGATAGGCGAGAACGATTCTCGCTGTAAAAACTGTTGCCATTTACACCTAACGATAGGCGATAACGATCGTCGTTGGAAGACTGTCGCCATTAACAAGTGAAGGGATTTTAATGCGCTTTTTGATTGGGATCATAATGCTTTTCTATAGCAGATTTCTTGCTGCTGGTGTGCCTCCTAGATTAGAGAGTCTTCGTGAAAATATTGTCAAAGAATCTCTAAAACATGACATCAACCCAGCTCTGGTAGCCGCAATGATTTTTCAGGAGTCAGGTGGGAAGCTGGATGCACACGAATACTCGTACGGGTATCCATATTTTTATAAGCCTGCGTTTTTTGCAGAAATGCACAATATTCCGTTAGAAACTGAGATGGAAGCGCAGCGCACTAGCTACGGCCTTATGCAAATTAAGTGCTCTACAGCTCGATACATAGGTTTTTCAAGGCCATGTCAAAAACTTTATAACGCTCCAACGAACTTAGCATTTGGCGTAAAATATCTGGCAATTTTGAAACGTCGTTACAAGTCTGACCCCGACATGATTTCGGCATACAACCAAGGTCAGCCGTTCAGGTTTTCAAACGGTAAATTTAAGAACGATCGCTACGTAAGGAACGTCTTAATTTTAGAAAGGAGGTTCCAGCAATGGTTTCAAAAACCTAAACCCGACTCAACGTCCTCTTTCACTGAAACGGCAGTGAAGGATGTGAAGACGTTGGCGATCCCTTTCGAAGTCAGCCGTTTAAGTTTTTCCCCGGTCGTTTCAGCAACTATAGCTATGCAAACAAAGTTTTAATTATAGAAAGGAGGCTTTTTTATGGTGGCTAATATCCTAACGATGATCTTGGTAGCTTTGATGATTTATTATTTTTTAATGCGCTTTGACAAGGACTGATCATGAAAATAAGAACGCAATATTACAAAATGATCGTTGCTGTGTTCGAAAAATACGGCTTTGATGTGGTGCCTAGCGTTGATCAAAAAACTATTATTCTCACCAATCTATCAGGTGGGAGAGTATCGACTCCTCGCAAGACTATGGAACGAATACTTACAGTAGAGGATATTAGCTTCTATGTTTCGCACCTAGAGCCTTTTCACGTCGCTGGCTGGAAAGTCGTTCTTTGGTAGGAGGATTTCTTGGATATTCTCGTCCTAAAAACCCCTCGTCCGTTTGGATGAGGGGTTTCCGTTTAGTTGAAAAATTCTCGAGACAGGTACGACGAAATCACTAATCTCACGACGCTAATTGCCAAATCCCAGTCCTGCGTATAAGACAGGTCTTTGCCATAGGATAATAGCTGTTCCTCGCTTTGCTCAGAAAGGAAGTTTTGGATAACGTCCTCTCTTGAAACGCCTTCGCCTTTTTGTTCGATTAACAGAGAAATATGCCTCACTGTATCCTGCCAATCCGCTATATCCTCTGGATTAAAAAGGATTTTTTCGAGAGGCACTAAGACAGATGAGAACTTTTCCTCGGTTTCCACGTCTGTGATAGATGAATCTTGGGTTTGGGTTTCGGCGTCGGCTTGAGAAGCTGGATCTTGCATTTTGGACCTCATAAATTGTCAATGATCCCCGTCCCAGCTAATTGGGTACGGGTTTGTTATGAGACGTTAGGAATTTTCGCTGGGGATTGCAATGATTTCTTGGCGAGGTAATCAGGTGATTTTTTTGGTAATAATCACCTAACAGGCATCATCAAGCACCTGTCAGGCATCTATATCTCCTGGTGCCATCTTACGATCGCCTTCACTTCGTGGACGCTATCTGGCACTGAAACATAGTCCTCTCCGAAAGCTCCAAGGACAACAGCTCTTCCTGTGATGGTTATTACTCTGTTGGAAAATTTCAGTCTAAATTTGGATTGCTTGGCCTTGAAAGTCCCCTCTTCGTCTATAAGAACAACGGTATCAACTGACTTTCCGTCTGTATCGTTGAGAGTAAGTTGTTCAACGTGATCACATCCGTTCCCGATAGCTGCGTAGACCTGAACGAAGTCTTCCATATCTCCAAGCTCGACGGATGTAATTTTATTCTGGAACGGGTCGATCAGAATGCCTCTTGTACTCTCTTTCATGAATGCTCCTAATAGAAAGGGGGCCTATAGCCCCCATTGTTTATGTACTGCTGATTATGCAACCTTGATACCGACCAATCGTAATCCGCTGATCCAAGATTCTTCCTCTGGAGTGCGGTCGATTACTACTATTTTCCTGTCGCCGAGGTGGGTGTAAATTTCTTTGGGCAGGAGTGAAGCGATGGAATAATAGTCAGTTGCCGGTTGCAACGCGCTTTCAAGAGCTTGGACTACAGTGCCGCTGGTAAGAGTGATCGTTCCCGAGTGCTCCTTGGTCTTGATCCGCAGGTGCAAGCCGTTGGTCGATATGTTGAGGAAGGAGACAGAAACCTTAGCTCCACTCTTGAACTCGGTTGCGACATTCAGGTCTTTTCCTGAAAGAGCGGTTAGGTCCATTTTCAAGACGCAGGTGAGAGTTTTGGTAGGGATGACTTTGGGCGCAGCCTTGACTTTCTCATGTTTGGCGGCATCCTTGGCAGGCCTAGCAGCCACTGCAGCAGCAGCAGACTTATCGGCTTTGGCTTCTTTCTTTGGCGCTTTGGAGGTTGGGATCATTACTGATTCAGGATCTACTCCAGCAGCTAGGAGCATAACCTTGGCTGAAAACACGGCTTTTGCTTTTTGCAACTCTGCGGCTTTCTTTGCGCGCCATTTGTCCATTTTCTCAACTTCTTTTGGATCGCTTGGCTCTTTTGCTGGTTTCCAACTCTGGATGTTCACGATTGCTGTGTCGTAGCCTGCGAGCTTTTCCTGGATCTCTTCTTGTGTTAGGTTCTTCATCTCTTCTTCTCCTGGTTAATGTTTCCGTCTATTAAACCCTAGTGTGTGAGTGGGTTGTTAAATACCGTATCGCCTTATTCCTTCTGAATGTTTAGTGATTCTTATGATCCTCCTTCTATTTCTTCTGAATTGTTTCCTCTCTTGAATGTCCGCTCATGAGCCCGAACCCAGATCAGCTTTATCTTTGATAGTTTTGGTCCGTATGGTTGCCATCTGGGAAAAGTCTCTACCCATGTGCTGCCGATACTATTTCGCACTGGCTTCTTGTAGTCAAAACCAACGAAGGTCATTGCGATGGGACTGACATTTTGATTGAGCCATTGCTTATACTTCCGAGCTGAACGAGGCTTTGGCTGTGGTCGATACCCTCTCAAATCTGGATCGCCGCTATTGATATACAGCAGGCTTTTCAGGACGTACGAAACGAGCTCGAGTGAAAAGCCGGTTGGTGATGTGGAATTTATCACAGCTCTATGGAGAGCGGACTCAAGGTCTTCGTTCTCGCATGTCGAAATGGTAATAATGTCGTTGCCGGTTGGGTTTGGTTCGCCGTCTCTGAATAGAGGGACGAGTATATCTATCACGTACTCTACTCGAAGTCCTGTCTGATTAATGACTTCTGAATTGTCACTCGTCTGGTTTACTGAACTCACAGCAACGTAGACACATCTTGCGAAATCGCCGTTTTTCATGTCCATGGAAAGATTGTTTGGCAATTCGATGCACCGAATCTTCTGGTCTTGCGGGAGATACTTTACGTCGATTTTGCAGTCTACCCTCGATAAAACGTCCCCAAATATTTCGGCTATCTTATAGACTAACTGTTCGCTACGCCTGAACAGATAGTAAAACGCGCTAGCTCTTAAGCATCCAGCGAGGTCATGTTGATATTTGGCGCTCTTATCTGGACTGATGAGCTGGTGCAGGACCTTATTGATCCTAAAACACTTTACGGCTGTATTCGTCTCTTCTTCGATGGCCCTATCAACGTCTGCCATGATAGATGGAAACTCTTTCATCATTTCATCAAGCATCAGCAGCTCGAAGATTGGACGGGACCAGTGTGGAACCCTGACGTCACCTCTCTTGATAGTTGAGCTACTCATTTCTGCTCCTGAGCCTGGATAAGCATGTTTAAGATTTCCTCATATGCGTCTGCTGCTTGTTGGCTATAGACGATTGCTTGGTACTCTTGGTCTGTATGATCGTCTGGATCTGTTTCATCCATCCGAGTCTCTGCGTCGTCGACCATCTCCTGGCGGAGTTCGGTTACTTCTTTTATCATTTTGGCTAGGACTTCTGCTCTTATTGGGTTTTTCATCTTCTTCTCCTCTTCCCACATTGTTTAGTTGTGTGTGGGTTATAAAGAACGTATCGACTGGTCCTGCTGTACTATTAGGCTTTCTTGGATATTCTTAAAACCATGCGGTTCGGTTTTTCTTGAGTAGTTTCTCGATCTCGTTGTAGCCGATTCTTTCGATAAGCTCACTCTTCAGTCTACCCATAGAGACTATCCGATCCGCATCAAGGACGGCTTCAAGCGCAACGCCAATTGTCATTTTCGCTCCTTCTTCGCTAAGCAACTGTTCCAGGTCCGAGCCAACAATTTGAAATGTCCTCGCTGCGGCTGCAATTATCTGGTTCCTCTCCTCATCCGTAATGGTTGCTTTCTTTGGCTTGGCGACTGTTTTGGTTTCGGCAGGAGGCAGAGCCTCTTGGACCTTAACCGCCTCTTCTGTAGGTTCTGGATTTTGAGTAGAGCCGATTTTCACGGTGATGAAATACTCTGAGCCTGTCCAGCCTTCGACCATGAAGCCGGGTGAGCAGCCGCATGAGCAGCCTGCTTTCTGGCTCCATTTGAATTTGATATCCTTGGTTTCGATGGGAAAAAGAGCCTGCACTTCTGGCAAGCTAAGAATTTCCTTCTTATAGAATTCGTAAGGCCGATCTCTTCTGTTCTGGAGGTTTTCCATAACATTTTCGCCGTCTATAAAAATGTAAATCCGGCTCTTCTTATAGCTCTCTGATGGTTTATTGTGGCTGCTTCTAGCGGATACTACTTCTATTTTTTGGTTGTTCATCTTCTTCTCCTTGCAACCCTGGTTATTGATTGGGTTGATAAAGAACGTATCGACTGATCCTGCTGTACTATTAGGCTTTCTGAAATGTTCTTAATCCTTACCGTTAGCCTTTAAAGAACCACAATCCACGCAAGTCCTCTTGATGTGCCTAGTGACTAAATAGCATGTCTCGCAGTAGAAAAAATGGACTTTTATTTTTTCTGTCACGGTAGATCCCTCATTGTTTCGAATTGAAAACAAGAAAGGGCTAGGAATACGAATCCTAACCCTTCCTGCATATGACTATTGAAACATACTTTGCGATTAATCAGATTTCTTTCAGCTTAATCAAAGTTTGCCGCGCTACGAAAAGCCATTCAGCTAGTCCAGCTTTCGCTGTGTCGTTCGCACGGACGTAACTGCACTGTGGTTGGGGGTAAGCCAATAGCAGTTCGATCGTGCGGTCTTGGGTTCCGTCGTAGACGCCTTTAACGTATGCGTAGAACGCACACTCGCTTTCTCTTTTGGCGTGCTCTGTAAGCCTCGAATACATGGTCGAGCTGATATCCAGGAACGTAAGCGAACCCTCTTGCGGCAACTCCCTGACCGGATTCGGACTAGACCCGTACAACTCTCCTCTAAGCCAAATGTCCATAACCTGGAGGTGGGCCTGATAGTCGTCAAGGCCTGGGGGATAGAAACCCGGCCAGCCCCTAGCGGGGTTGTCGTTTCCTCCGAGAGAGTAAATCAGGCTGTAGAGCATCCCGACGACGCTAGGTGAGTACACGGCCCTCCCGTCAGCATACGGCTCTCCCATGGACCATTTGTGAGCCTCTCCATACTTGGCATGTTCCTCGAGCATAGCTAAATCGCGGGTACACCAAGCATGGGGCATAAGTCCGGCAATCCCCATATCCCGACTCCAAGTTGTCTTGGAACCCTGATCCCCGGTTTCCGGTGTCCAGCAGTATGGAGGTGGACGTCGATCGTATCTTCCAGGCTGATCCGGATACTCGGCGGCCCCAATATCTACGTCGCTCTGCGGCCCTATCCCACAGGAATATTTCCCTGCCCAGACAATGCCGTCGCAGTCCGAGGGCGTCAGCCATTTGTTAGTTGGGTTCCTGATCGAGGCCGCTTCCTGGAGTTTTGCCTGATAAACCGCAAGCAATTCTGCGGAGCGAGGGTTGGGAGGTGGTTCTTTTTCCTTTTTCTTAGGTCCGCATGAGGCTGCGATAGCTAGGTAAAACGGCAATAGAAAAATCAAACGCATGGGGTTCTCCTTATGACGAGCGTTCACTAAATTGTGCCATATGAAAGCTGTTAGCGGTGTAAGGCTTTGCGAATACATGAGCCCCAAGGTCCGTGAATGCACTTTCCTTGGGCTGAAACTGGCTTCTATAGGTCGATGTTTTGAGGTGGGATGGGTTGCTTACAGGGGGGAGCTGCCAGACGTCAGGCAAACGTCACCTTGGCTGCGCTCCTCGGTCGTTTTGACTTTCAGTTCGTGCAGCCTTTTGATTTCCTGGAGACTTACATTCATGCCGAGATGCGCCAGAAGCGCAAGCAGCAAACTCCCCTCCATAAAATCTCCATGGTTGTCATCGTAAGAGATCTCAACGTATCTCCTCTGTAACAAGTAATCTAACGGATATGCGATTGGAATTTCCTCTGCGTGCTGATCGAAAGTCCCTATTGGGCCAGCAAACTCTTCGGTATAGCCTGAATATGGACAATTCTGGCACGACATCTCGGCTTCAGGGAACCAGCCTAAAACGAGAGAATCTTGGTGTCCTTTACCTACTAAGTCGCCGCCTTCCGAATATTGCTTATGAACTGATAGCTCCCACGAGCTGCCAGTAACATCCGTACTTTGACACTTTGGGCACTTCATACTGCACCGCCTTTAAAGCTACTATTCAAAACTATCTTACGATCCGTCGTCATGACAACGACTCCGTCAAGCCATGATTGCATAGCACGGAAATATTGATCTTCCTTTGTCATGCTCTTCAGTTTTGCTCTGTTCTCTGGACCAAGATTCTGTTCCAAGATGTAGAGGGCACCTGCTAGAAACCCGTTTCTATCTTCACACACTACGCAACTTCTACTGCTGTCGATTTGGGTGTAATTTTCTTTACACTCCTCGCAAATCCCAGTCGGATACTTCTGCTCCATCTTCGATCCCCTACATATTATAGTCTGAGCACAAAATACTGCCGCCTTCGCGCAGTCGCTTGTTTACGATTTCTATCCTTCTTTGATGTATTGGAAATTCGACATCAGGATCAAAATCTTTAAATGTAACAGCACTAAGATTTTTGTCCAAAACGAGCAAGTGAGCAACGTCCCCCCCAATTTTGATCCATGTCCACCCGCCAAAATTAGCTAAATTTATAACGTGGCCTTTGTGTTCAATATTCATTCATCAATCCTTATAGTTCCGCAAATTTCGCCTTCACTATCCCTAATGTCCGTAATCGAGCTAAGTGCTGTAGACGATATTTTTTCCAAGACCTCCTCCTCTAAGATTCTAGTTACTTCCGCCATTTCATCCAAGTGGAAGGCTGGGCCGTCCGTATGAATTTCAATCGTGAATTTGATCATGCCTTTTCCTTTGTTGGGGCAGGTTCAGGTAAACGCTTTACGATCTCTCCAAGCATTGACCAAATAGTTAGGAGGGACATATTCATAAGCTCAAGCTCTCTTTCTAGGCCTGGAACGCTATTGTTCCGCATTACTTCGGACATATCCTTTAGTCGGATATCAATTTCCTCATTGGTCACTGGTTTGGCATCCTTCACTTTGTGGGATATTTTGCTTAATCAGGAAGCGCACTCTCGACTCGATCTCGTCTGCAATACATTCGATTTTCATGTCGTCAGCTTCGTATTCGCTATTGCACACAATCGCTTCATTTTCTGCCGCAATGCTAAGTATCTCGCTTGTGGTCATGCACCCTGTTTCGTCGGCAACGATGTCCTCATAGTCGTTCGCTCTCGTACTGGCCCCCAGTCTTGCTTTGACCGATTCAAATAATAGGCGGGTGTTCGGTTTGCATTTGAAATCTTTGACAACGTAGTCCATCTCATCCCCAGTCTTTTTCGTATAGGTAGTGGTAATCAGATCCCGCCGAAATAAACAATGCCTCGATAGCAAGCGTGCTTATCTCGTCGAAAGTTAAGTCTTTGGACTGTTCGATAGCTTCCAATTTCCTCTGCTCGTATTCGTCTCCGTAAACGGATATGCACCTTGAGAGAATGAGGCCGCTCAAGGCTACCCGTAAAACTCTATCGTCATCTCTAAATCTGTGCCCAGACACATGCTGTCTGGGCACAAACTTGCTTTCTACTCTTTGTCTGTTTTGAGCTATGCAAAGCCGAAGCTGTGAAACGAATTGCTTATCGAATTTACCTGCGTCGACGTTGATTAGCGTCATTTTGTTATGCCTCCTTTTCTTTTACCCACATGATCTTCTGGCTATACCATGGGCAAACTGTTTGGAAAGGGCATATTTTGCACCAACCTCGTTTGAACGAATCAGGCGCTGCTTTTTCTTTGTTGGGGCCATGTGCTTGGCATGTATCCCGAGGAACTTCGCTTTCAGCAACGATGACGAGATTTTCAAGAGGCACCCAGGCTGATACTTTTCGATTTTTTCTTGAATACCAGCGCGTGACCTGTGCAGATCCGACCCGTCTTGCGTCGATTCGTTGGATGACCCCTTTCATTAGGGCAGGATAGGCTCCCGATACGATCCTGACGTGAGCCCCAATTGGAAAGGGATCGACAGGTGGGACAGGGACCTCGATAAGCCTAAGAGGTGCGACCTCTGTTGGTTTGGTTTCCTTCACTCTGGCTGACTTGGGGACGGTCGATTTGAGTTTGGGTGCAGCCGCTTCTTTGGGTAGCTGTACTGGATCTGCCACCCCCTTGATGCTTTCGATCTCAGTGGCTAGGGAGTGAACCTTGGCGAAAAGCTCCTCAGTGGACACTTCAAAAACGTGCGGTTCTCCCTCTCCCTCGATTGTCACGGTGATATGAAAAACTTGTCTCTCTCGTTTAGCTCTGGACTCTGCAGCGTGCCTCTTGATCCAGAAGCGATCGTTCTCGACAGAGATGGTTGCTCCGCTCCGCTTTATCGTCATATTTGAATCGCTTCCTGGCCACGGAACAACTACCCAACCAACTGGCATTCCCTTCCTAAGCTGATGGCAGGCGACCCAAAAACCTACCACTTTTTCTAGTACCATGTTTCCTCCTAAAAGCCGTGTGAGCTTTGGTTATCGTACCTTTTGAGACAGACCTTGCAATAATTACTCCTCATTCTTGAGAGAGAGTGAGGTATTAAAAACGTATCGACTTAGGCTGTCTTAAATTTAGATATTCTGACTAAATCTTGGCTGGATACCTCACTCTCACGAATCCGATCAATTAAGCAGGCAGTCGCATCCATCAGACTTTGAAATGATAGAATGAATTTCTTCTCCGACTTGCTCGATGGGCTTTCTAGGATTGATTCTATCTGCCCCAAGATGCTCAAAGAGTTCGGATACGCTCCGTGCGAGGGCGATTGGTGAGTGGGAGGATGTAATCTTTCCGTGGAACGGCCCGTCTATGTCGGCGGTACCCATTTCAATAATTTCGCCGCAACATTCGCACCGAAGATCCCAATCTATGTTGAAACCGACTTTGCATTTGTAAGCTGTGGCCCCGAGGGAGCACATCCCAATTAAATGCTCTTTCAAAAGGAACGGATAGGCGTTCCAATCGTCCTCCTTATATTCTATTTCTGAAACCTCTAGTATTCCCCAGCGAATGGAGTCTATGCACTCTTCTAAATCAAATGCCATGAAGCACCCCCTCGTCTTCTCTTGCGACTGAAACTATACGAGCTGAAATAACGGGGGCCATACTGTACCTGCCCTCTGGCATTACGTACTCGAATTCTCTGTCGATTTTGATTCGAAGGATTTTTCCGTCTGTCGTGGTGAGTGTTTTAGCTGTTCGTTTACTGACCGTAATGCTGAATATACAATCGTAATTGCAAACGCTTCGTGTGGAATAGGTTTTACCTATTGCGAACTGGTGCATATCAAATCTCCTGCTATTACTGCTTCTGCGATTGCCTACTATCTTTCTTTTCTTCGTCTCTTCAAGATTTCTTTTTGGAATGCCGCGACCGGGTCTTGGCGTAGCCGTGATTTTTTGAGGTATTCTTCAAGCCCCTCTTCGCTATGAATGATGCTGCAGACGTGATTTTTGAATGCGACGGGATCTCCTATATCAACCTTTTTGTCCTTAACCTGCTGTCTCACACTCTCTAGGAGCCTTTTGTACTCTTTGTCTGTGCAAATCAAAACTAGATCCATTTCTGAAAGGTTTATGGAACGTAATTGAACTTCATTTTCTAGTTATTTGAAAAGGCTTTCTTTGGAAATCTTTGAAATAACGAATGCCCCGAGAGCGCGTAGCCCTCGAGGCGCAAATTAGGAGACCCATTGCTGCTATGGCACAGACGCTATCGAAAACTGTTCATCGACTCTCTATTCTATTCTGTCTTGGTGCTAGCGGTCGAAAAATTTGTCTGCCGCATCTCGTGAACGCTCCATTTCATCCGATTGTTTTTGGGCAACCGTGGTAGCTGTTTCGACTACGTCTCTAGTGCGTTTCTCTTGTTCTCGAGGTTTGGAGCTTAAGATACTGAATATGACCGCGATAATGAAAAAAACCAAACTGCAAAGCACGGCAACTGGCCATGGGTAGGCTTTCAAAGACAACAGCAACAACTCCGTATTCGCTTGCGTCAACACTGGGGACTTCCCTTTCAAATAGCAAAGCCGCGACGACCTGAAAGGCACGCGCGGCGCGAGGAATTTAACTATGAGTTATGTCATCTTAGCATGTATCGGTCGTTATGACAAACCTCGTTAATTGGCCTCGACGCCTCCGGATATATCTTTCGGATTTCTATCGGGTTTTTCTTCGAAGATTTCTTGGGTAATGTTTTCCTGACTCACCCTTCCGTCCGCATCCCAGGAAATTGCGTATATTGGGGACTCGTCCGGCTGCTCTATATAAAAGCAACGGTCGCTCCAAACATTCATATCAAAAGAACCCCTGTTTACTGTGAGGTGTTTCCATCCCTGCGGGGCGCAAATCGTAGTCTCTACGTTCCCAATGCTGATCCTGGGCTTGGTAAGCGGAATGTATGCCGGACTCCAGAAGTCTAGGGATGCCTCGTGCTCGAAAATAGTTCCGTCACTATAGGCGATATTGATCCTGACAAAACATGCTCCTGGAACCGCTTTTGCGACCTCGTAGAACTTTGGAACCGATTCTTTGGTGAAAGTGCCAGTAGAGACTGCTGGCTTTTTCAAATCGCATCCGTCTGCGGTCACTAGATATCTACCACCTAGCCCCGGCTTAATTTCTAAAAGCCCGACTACTTTCGTCCCTGCGGGTTGCTGACAGAACGACTGACCAATGGCGTCGACAGCATACCCTTTGCTGTAACAAAAAAACTTGGTTTTCCCAACCATAGGAGGATGCACTGCATCGTAAATGTACGGATAGAATTTTCCGGTCTGAATTCCACTTGAGGCTCCAGAAACTATAAGAAACACCGGGCCGCCGTCTGATGACTTGTGATATTCGATAGGCACTCTCACCCATCCTTTGCTCTGGAAGTCGTCTACATACTCCCTTCTAGCGGACCTCATGACAACTTGGCCTTTAGTATTTGGCACGGAAACCTCTACGTAGCCAAAAGCCCCCTCCTGATACTGACAGCCCCCGGTTCCCTCGAAGGCGTAATCGAGACGGTCACCGCATGGATACCTAAAAACTAATTCGTGGCGTCCTGCGTCGACTGCTGATTTTGGCGAAACCCCGTAAAAGGTGTCAGTTACTGGGTTTCGGTTTCTGAGAGAGCAGCCGAAAAACGAGAGCCAAAGTGCGGTGAAAGCGATCTGTCTTTTCATGGTGCCTCTCAAACAAATAAATAAGGCCCCTAAACGGAGCCTCAAGAATCGCCCTCACGGGGCAGTCTTCACTAAAACACTATAGCAATTCTTTTGTCATAGCCCAACAGACATATTGACTATTGTCGCTCCGCTTATCTGACTTTTACCCAGTCCTCCCGAGAATTGGATGAGCGCGAAATTGTTCGTCGCACCGTCAGTCTCGGCTAGTGTGATAGCGTTTCCCTCTGTTCCCGCACGAACCGCTGTAAGGTCGACTGTCGAGGGCGAACCTCCGTCTATGGTCGCAACGAGTACGCCAAGGATAGCAGTATCTATGGAGGCAGCGATTGCTGCTCTGAGATTCTCCGCGGTAGCGTCGGTGTCGATCCCCACGACAAACTGCACTCCCTTTTCGAATCCGACCCCGTTTACTGTGACCGTATCCCCAGCGTCGAAAGTATTGTTTAGTATCTCAATCGAGCCGAATGCCTTGACCCCTAGAGCCCAATTTCTTAGACCTCCGTAAATCGTGCCCCCAGTTGCGACGAGAACGAGGGCGTCCGATACCATGGAACGGATCAGCATGGACTGGTACTCGAACACTCCACCGGACATAGAAATGTAGTCTCCGATGGAATTCGATATCTCCATCCTCCCGCACTCGAGACGACCGCCTATGATGCTAACTGGTGGATCCGCAACGGCCTCAACTGCGATCCAGTCAAGCACCCTCATTAGGCCGCCAGATATCTGGGAGCTGGAAAGGTTCTGGAAAATTGCTTGGCCGATGGAGCACTCCCCTCCAGTGACCTGAAACCCTCCGTCGTAAATCGCCAGGGAGGAGAACCGAAGAACTCCTCCTGTGATCCGCATCGACCGACCTGTGCCGGTCTGGGTGATCGAAACCTCTGCTCCGACTAACGTCCCGGCTCCTATGTCCAGGGCGGCGACTGCAAGAGCACTTTGGATATCTATGCCGTAGAGCCCAGCTACTCCAGAGCTTGGCCCTACGACTCGACCTTCAACTATCGTTCTTGCTTCGCCTGAACCAACCAGGAAAACGTAAGGCTTAAGGGTTACTTCCTCGGCAAATCTCTTAGGTCCTAACCTCACGATGTAAGGCTTGGTGATCGAAGCGTCGTCGATATCTGCGAGAGCGTTTTGGATCTCGGTATACTCGCCATCCTCTCCGACCGTAACAATCTGCGTGGTAAAACCCGATGTCGCGCTTGCCTTCTGCAAATCTATAAGCAACTGAGCGAGGTGCTGCTGAGTAGCCCCCGAGGTTGGAAACAGATTCTTGCCGTTGGCGAAATAGTCTTCCGTGATCAGCACTGAAGCCTCCTTACAAACTAAGGACTAAAAGGGGAACTTTCGGAACTGCGTTGAAATCTGTCTTGATTTCATTCGCAAGCGTGCGAGAGGCGTTCAACTTGACCTTTTCCGCGTTGGCTAGTGTTTGAGCGGTGGTCTGATCGGTTGCGTTTGCTGTTGCCTCGATGACTAGATCCGCAGCAGCAATGGAAATTGTGCCTTGTGTGTTCAAGTCGGCCTTGAGCTCGTTACCCAAGAGATACAAGACGTTGTATTTCGCCTTTATATCGTTGATCAAAGTGAGGGAGGTAGGCAGGTCGATCGGTACTGCGATTGCTGTTGCAACGGCGTTTGCTGCGCTGATCACTATTTGATTCAACGGGTCCAGCTTTGCCTTAGCCTCATTGAGCAGTGTAACGAGCTGGTTATAGCTGGTCCTTAACTGGGTAGCTAAAGCAATCAACGTGCTTAGATCCGAGGCATCTGCGGCGGAAACGATCGTAACGTCAGTGGCGGCGATGTTAACAAGCCCTGCGATGCCCGCAACGCTTACTACGTCGTTCTTTAAAGCTATCAAAATCTGAGCTAAATCGGGGCCAGATGCTTGATCTGGCTGTAGGTTTGCTCCACCTGCGAAGTGACTTGTGCCGAATCCCATTGTTTCTTCCTCCTAAAATTTTTTAACTCTTCTTACCGCCTAGAACAGCGGAAAGTATTTCGGCGACCTTCAATACAGGAGTGTTAACCCCTGGGATGTTTTTCACAACGTCGAAAAACTCGTGTAGGGCTACGGACCCGGCTCCGGTAGTAAATCCTACCCAAAGAACGCCAATACTGAACTGGTCCTTCTCCCATGCCATTAAAAGCGTGCCAATCATGGCCAAGATCGGAGCCAATAAGGCTTTATAAGGACCCATCTTATCCCAAATTACATTCCAAGCCGATACTTTCAACGCGCTAATAAAAAGAGTCAGCAGAAGGCATATCTGGAGCTGCCATTTGAGGCCGGATAGCGACTGCATTGCCTTGATGAACGCTACGAACCAGTCCCCCTCTGAAATTTCTTCGGGAACCTTATCAAGATCGTCACGGACTTCGGACTTAGGTTGGGCAGATTTGGGATTGTTTTGCACGTCAAATGGAGCGTGCGGAGCTGGAGGAGCTGGAACTACTACGGCATTTGCGGCTTTGTTAGAGCCTGTACCCAGCGAAATACTTGGATCGCAGAACATACCAAAAAACAGAAACGCTAAAACCATCTTCTTACCCATTGTCCCTACTCCCTTTCAAGAGAAAGTCCGTAAAGCCTAGAAACCAAAATATCGAAAAAACGACCCCACTGCCATAATGGTCCTGGGCCGTTCATTCTTTCGGCTATAGCGTCGTGACCAATGATGCGATTGAAAAAAATGCCCGGATACTGGTTCATGATGTTCGCGCAAACGAAAGCACTCGCTTGGTACTGGAAAGGAGTGAAGCCGGAGTCTGCCGTCCCTACTAACTGGACGCCTACCGAGAAAAGATTGACGTCTGGAACCTTCCACATCGCAGCTCTACCGCAATGCCATGCTTTCTCACTCGAAGGAACGAAATTGACGATCCCCTCTTCTGGATTTCTTGCGATCACATAATGGGCGGATACTTTGGACTCGCCGCTTGTAAACATCTTTACGGTCTTTTGAAAAACAAGCGTTCCTGTGTGATGCAAGATAATGCAGTCGACTATGCTGCCACGGCGCGAGCTATAGTTTGGGGAATGCAGCGATGATACCGAAAACTCTTCCATTATCGCCCGTTCACTCTATTGGAATTCATTTCCTGTTCCAGACTTCTAGTTCTATCTTTTAGATCGTCTATAAGGCGCAATGCAGCGTCGGTCTTGCTGTTGATTAGGATTAATTGCCTTTCGTGGTCGTGTCCTTCATCCACCGCTCTTTGCATCAACTCGGAATGATAGTCATGAATCGCCTGCCTTGCCTGTATTTCCTGTATCGCTTTACCCTGATCCGCAACGGCAGATCCGATCTTAGTCATCTGGTCGATTACGTTCTTGAAACTTTGAGCATTCGTCTCCTCTGCTTTTTGGATACTCCTTTTAATCAAAAGAATAATCAGTGCCCCCATCAAACCGGGGGCACCTATACTTGTGAGCGTCTCTCCAATTGAAAAATATGCGTCTGCTGGCATAGATGCTCCCAACTGTTTCGGAGAGAAATATTTACGCTCCGTAAGAATTAGTAGCGGAGACTCGACGCTCAAAAACACCGAATCAATTCGCAACCATCCCGTCTTGGGATGGCGTATCGGAAGGCGCGTTCGCAACCTTTAAATGATTCTCGCTGGATGGATTGTTAGCAGCCCTTGCCTTTGACAAATTATCTTCGATAACGTCCTGTCTCTCTGCAGAAAACTCGAAAATAAAGCTGGCCATTGGGATTTCGAAATACTGCCTTCGGTCGTTATGCAGATATCGGTAGGCAATGAGGTTGCCTCCCTCCTTTATAATCCCGTCCGCAACGATTCTTTCGTAAACGTAACTAGTTCCTGTTTCGATGCTTGTAGCCTTGACGGTGTATGCCATGTAAATACCTGTAAAAAAGGGTTCCTAAATGAATCTAGCGGTAACAATCCTATCTTGCTCTATAGATATATCCTAGCGGAAATGCGCGATTTCGATCCCAGCAATATCATTTAAAACTTAATAATATAGTTTACGTTTGCGTTGATTGGCCGTGACTCCGCATCCCCGGAAAGTACCTGTGCCGCTGCAGTACCTGTGATCCCATGAGTATGCGCCATGGAAACTGAAGCGCCTGCAGTGCTGCCAGAAATTGTCTGAGCGGCTGCTGTCCCAGAACCGGACTGGGACCATGACTGTGCGGCGGCACTGCCGGAGCCCGTTTGGCCCCATACTTGAGCGGCGGCTGATCCAGATCCAGTCTGGGACCAAACTTGCCCTACTGCTGAGCCACTCGCTAGGGCTACGTTAGTCACTCCCAGTGTCTGACCTGCTGCTGAACCACTCGCTAGAGCTACGGCGGCAACGCTTAAGGTTTGGCCTGCTGCCGAGCCACTCGCTAGAGCAATGTTCGTAGCCCCCAGTGTCTGGCCTGCCGCAACGCCGCTCGCTAGAGCTACGGCTGCAACAGATAAGGTCTGGCCTGCCGCAGAACCCGATCCTGACTGTGCCCACGCTTGTGCAGGGACAGTGTGAGCGTGGTCTCCTGTGCCTCCTATGTTTACTCCGAAGTTTGTAGTGCCACCAGTACCATTCCCTGCACTTGCGCTGGCTGTGTTACCAGCATTTGAACCTGAAAGTTGGATTGGGGTATTACTTCCAGGATGACCATGCGATCCATCAGTAGCGGTAGCGTTCCCCGTGTTAGTTCCAGTTACCCCAGTTACCAGAGACGCCAAATGAGTGTGGTCGATACTGGTCGTTCCAGTGACGACGGACGTCCCGTGACTGTGAGCGATATTGGTCGTTCCACTAACCGCAGACGCAGCGTGAGTGTGGTCGATGCTTGTCGTTCCAGTAACCGCAGATGCCCCATGCGTGTGGCCAATATTGGTCGTACCGCTCACTGTGCTGGCCGCGTTGGTTCCGGCGACACCAGTCACTGCGCTGGTGGCGTTAGTTCCAGTTACTCCAGTAACGGCGCTGGAGGCGTTAGTTCCAGTTACTCCAGTAACGGCGCTAGTGGAATTTGAGAGTCCCGTAGCTGAGTGAGTATGAGCGAGATCTGTCGAACCGGATGTTCCTGAAAGAGCGGACGTTGCGTTGGACAAGCCATTTACTGCTGTTGCGTTAGCTTGCACTGATCCAACTGCGTTGCCGGTATTCCCACCCGCATTCGCAGCAGTCCGCGTGCCCGCGTTTGGATCTCTACCGGCAGCTCCGTCCACACCACGCAGAAAACGGCCTCGAAAGTCTGGCAGATGGAAAGTAGTGGAACCATCACCCGAGCCCCATGCCACTCCCATTATTGCAAAGAGAGCAGGGTATGTACTGCGTGCGACCGTCGCGCCGTCGCACAAAAGCCAACCGGCTGGAGGCGTAGGGGCCGCGTAAGGAAAAACAACTCCGGGAGGGCAAAAACCTAAGTATGACATTTAAATGATCTCCCAGTTCGTAGCGTTACTGACGACATGTAATGCTTCATACGTTGCAATGTTTTTTACAGAGGACCCGTCAATAGTTTGCCCGCCTGTCGTTGCTACTGTCAAAAGGATGCCAGCGTTCATTTGCGACTTGATGATAAAGATCCGACCTTGGTTTCCTACGGCTGTCGGCAAGGTTACTGAATAGTTGGCAGCCCCTGACGCGGATACTATGTAGTGTGCATCGGTTAGAACCAGTGCCCCGGAAATAGCGAGATATGGAAAGTTTGGACTAGCGATTTCTCCGCCACTAGTCATAAGCGTGTGGCCGTTGTACTCGAGGTCGTTAGAGGCGTTTACTTTCAGTGGCAGATCGCTGCTTCCAGCGAAATCCCGCCACGAGACGGACTGGTTGTTAGTCAGTCGCGTAGCCCCGGATTGTGCAGGTGCGCTGCCGATGGCCGTATATTGCGTAACATTCAAACTCGAGAACGAATAGGTGGCGTTACCAGTATCGTCGTAAAGTTTAACGATATAGGTTCGAATCACTCCGTCGATATCAATAGTGAGGTTTGGTAAGTTGAACGTCGTACCACCGTCACCGACCCCGAACGATACCCCGACGACGCCGAAGAGAGTCGCATAGGTAGCCCTAGAAACAGCACTCCCATCGCATTTCAGCCAGCCTGCCGGGATTGCTGTAGTATCACCGCCCCAGAGCTGCATAAACCCAGCTTTGTCGGGTGAAAGCAGCGCATTCACAACTAACGCAATCGGCTTTGAGCTTTGAAGAGTCATGTTATCAGCCTCAAGTCTTAATAATATAGTTTACGTTTGCGTTGAGCGGTCGTGTTTCAGCGTCCCCGGAAAGTACCTGTGCTGCTGCAGTACCCGATACCGTGTGTGTATGTGCCATGCTCACTGATGCTGCTGCTGTGGAACCGGAAATAACCTGTGCGGCAGCAGTACCAGAACCGGACTGGGACCACGACTGGGCGGCAGCAGTACCAGAACCAGTCTGGCCCCATACTTGAGCGGCGGCTGATCCAGATCCAGTCTGGGACCAAACCTGCCCTACTGCAGAGCCACTCGCTAGGGCGACGTTAGTCAGCCCGAGAGTCTGGCCTGCTGCCGAGCCACTTGCTAGAGCTACGGCTGCCGCACTATAGGTTTGGCCTGCCGCTACGCCGCTCGCTAAGGCGACGTTAGTCAGCCCGAGAGTTTGACCTGCTGCTACGCCGCTCGCTAGAGCTACGGCTGCGACACTTAAGGTTTGGCCTGCTGCCGAGCCACTCGCTAGTGCGACGTTAGTCGTTCCCAGTGTCTGACCGGCTGCAGAACCCGAAGACGGAGTGTAAGTCCATGTCTGGGCAGTCGCTACAAAAGTAGCTCCTGTGACGTTGTATGTGGCGTTGTTGGTGGCGTCTCCGGCTGCGAGAGTGTTCGCGTTGTTGTGCCACAAACCGTTATTGTCGCCGGTTTGAGTGACGCCGATAGGGAAGTTATTTGCAACAGCCGAGCTACTGTTAGCACCAGTTACTCCTGTAACTGTAGACGCCGTATGAGTATGGCCAATATTGGTAGTTCCACTTACCGCAGACGCCGCATGAGTGTGGTCGATACTGGTCGTTCCAGTAACGACGGACGTCCCGTGAGAGTGAGCGATATTGGTTGTTCCAGTAACCGCTGACGTCCCATGACTGTGGTCAATACTGGTCGTCCCAGTAACCGCAGACGCCGCGTGAGTATGGCCAATATCGGTCGTACCGCTCACTGCACTGGCTGCGTTGGTTCCGGCGACACCAGTCACTGCACTGGTGGCGTTGGTTCCAGTGACGCCAGTCACCGCGCTGGTCGCGTTGGTTCCGGTGACGCCTGTCACCGCGCTGGCCGCATTTGTCAGCCCCGTGGCTGCGTGTGTGTGAGCGAGGTCCACTGACCCGGAACTAGCCGTAAGCGCAGAACTTGCATTCTGCAAACCGTTAACTGCCGTGGCATTGGTCTGCACCGAGCCAACTGCATTGCCGGTGTTCCCGCCTGCATTCGCCGCTGTTCGAGTCGCAGCGTTCGGGTCACGGCCAGCAGCGCCGTCTACGCCGCGCAGAAATCTTCCTCGAAGGTCTGGGATGTGAAAAGTTGTGCTGCCGTTCCCCGAGCCCCAAGCAAGGCCGATTGCAGAAAATAGCGGTGCGTATGCAGTCCTTGATACCTGAGAACCGTCGCAATGCAACCAGCCTGGAGGGGGCGTACTACCAGCAAAAGCCATCACCATCCCTGCCGGAAAGGGAATGATGCCTGCGACATTTTCGGTAAGAATTTTGGCCACGGACTACCCCTTAGATTTTAATGATGTAGTTTACGTTTGCGTTGAGCGGTCGTGACTCCGCATCCCCAGAAAGTACCTGTGCTGCGGCTGTGCCTGAGACGGAGTGTGAATGTGCCATGCTCACCGATGCTGCTGCTGTAGAGCCTGAGATAACCTGTGCGGCTGCTGATCCAGATCCGGACTGGGACCAGACTTGTGCGGCGGCACTGCCGGAGCCTGACTGTGACCATACCTGCCCTACTGCCGAGCCACTCGCTAGGGATACGTTCGTAACTCCCAGTGTCTGACCTGCTGCCGAGCCACTCGCTAGAGCTACGGCGGCAACAGATAAGGTCTGGCCTGCCGCTACGCCGCTCGCTAGAGATACGTTAGTCGCTCCCAGTGTCTGGCCTGCTGCTAAGCCGCTTGCCAAAGCTACGGCGGCAACAGCTAAGGTTTGACCTGCCGCAACGCCGCTCGCTAGAGCAATGTTCGTAGCCCCCAGTGTCTGGCCTGCTGCGGTACCAGAGCCTGACTGTGCCCACGCTTGCGCGGGTACGGGGTGACTGTGGTCCATTGCACCGAGACTTGAACCACCTGAACTCCCGGTGGCACCTGGGGCGCTGAAAGTTGCGCCGCCCTGGACACCACTACTGAAACCAGTATTGGCGTTCGTATTGTGTGTGTGATCTAAGCTAACGCTGGCTCCAGTTGAATTGTTCGCCGTGTTAGTTCCAGTTATCCCCGTAACAACGGACGTCCCATGGCTGTGAGCGATATTGGTAGTACCACTAACCACAGACGTCCCGTGACTGTGGTCGATGCTTGTGGT
>Ga0315291_10001208_pt1 | contig 34500 bp, 61 predicted proteins | sample YL17G12_20_MG_FD_203070 | JGI IMG/M metagenome (GOLD analysis project Ga0315291, IMG submission 203070) | Sediment microbial communities from Yellowstone Lake, YNP, Wyoming, USA - YL17G12_20 | ecosystem: Environmental > Aquatic > Freshwater > Lake > Sediment | place: USA: Wyoming | collected...
CGCTGAGGACGAGGCACGTGAACGGTCATCAGGAGGAATGGCAAAAAATGAGCAACCTAAAACGGCGTCCGGTTCGTAAAAACAAAAATGTCGTTGCGCCTCGTTTCGTATACCGGCAGCAGCCTGGCGATTCAGAAAACTGCCGCACGTTCGAGATAGGGGAGTGCGACAGCCCTCGGACATATGACGCTGGGTGGTGCGACCGCCGAGTCTGCGAGGGCTTCTGGGGCGGAGAGGAACTTTGTCGGCAGACGGTGGAGGCCATGAACAGGCATGTGAGGCTGGGAGTGGGCGGAACCATCGGGAAGGTGAACTGACATGTTCAGCGTGCGGCAGAAACAAGAGATCGCGGACGCCGTGCAAAAGGCTCTGCGGAAGACACAACATCCGGAACTTCCGAAAGGGGAAATCCGGTTCAAGCTGCGCGTCGAAGGCGCTGAGGAATGGTCATGGGCTGAGATCGTGAACAACGGATCAGTTCAACATCCCGACGTGAACCCGTGGAACGAGATGCAGGATGCCGCTAACGCCAGCGGCGTGTTCCATGGCGCTCCGCAGTCATCTCCACCGCCTATTGCTCCAGGATCAAAGCAGGCCACGATCTGTGCTGTGTGCGAAAAATACAAACACACTCCGATGCGCAATGACGCGATGAGGGGTTATGTCTGCTTGACCTGCATAGACCGAGAATTGACCAGACTTCAATCGCAGAACAAGGGGAAAAAACAATGAGAGAAGAGAAATACGTCCTGACGCCGTTCCAAAACTCGATGCTCGAATGGGTCAAAAACCATCCCGGTCCCGCGACAGAACTTTTGGGATCTCGCCCCATCGAAAACAGAAGCAATGCGGACGTCAAAACGCAGACGCAGGTCATCCTCCCCATCCTCGGATGCCTTATGGCCGCCGAGGAGTACCTCCAGGGCGAGATATGGAGCGAGGGCAAGGAACGGAAGCCCGACTGGACGGCGGTCAAAGACGCCCAGAAGGAGTTCCTTGAGACGTTCATGAAGCACATGCCTGTCGTGGACTGCCTCGGCGACAACCTGAAGCGGAAGGCCAACCGAGACGTCGGTGTCATCAACCGGTGGCTCAAGGAAAACGGGTTCGACATCCAGCTCGACCAGCCGGCAGACGGCCCAGCGACATTCGCCGTCGCCAGCATCCTAGACGTTCTGGTAGAGTGGATCGAACTCGGTGACAAGACCTCTATCGTGTCCAAGAACACCGGAGAGACATACAAGGCCGTCAGGCTTAAACAGGACAAGGGTGTCAAGGCATACCTATGCTCGGATGAGCAGCATCCTAACCACGTCGTCAGGATAGGAACCAAGTCCAAGGATTCTGTCTTCATGACGGTCCTTGATAGCCTGCCGGATGGGGTCTTCGCTATCTCCAAGAAGGTCGAGGATCTGAGGAGGGCGAAAAAGGACTGGGTTTCCGTCTCCGGAGTTGAGTTCCCGATGGTGAACTATGACAGCAGGGTTGACATCTCATGGATACTTGGAATGCGCACCGGATCCAAGCCGGACGACTTCTTTATCGAGCAGGCGCTGCAGCAGACCAAGTTCAGGATGAACGAGAGGGGTGCGAGGGCTCAGTCGGCCGTGGCGATGATCTTTAGGTGCCTTAGCTGCGCGGCGCCGGACCCCTGGGTGACGATCGACCGCCCGTTCCTCCTCTGGATCGAGCGTCAGGATGTCGACATCCCCCTGTTCGCGGGCGTGTTCGCCGAGGACGTGTGGAAGGAGCCGGAAGGGCTGGAATAACCGACTAGGGTTGTCAGAAGGAGTGCGTAATATGGACAAATCCGTGACTGTGACAGTTCCTCCAATACTTGCGTGCCTCAGGAAGGCCGCAGAACATCTCGGACAGGAACTTCTCCTGTCCCCCAACGGCGATGAACAGAATGTCTTCGTTCAGAAATATGGTGGTTTCATCGACGACATCAGCAAGATGGGGGATGGCGAACTGAAGTCCATAGCTGACGCCGACGTCGGGGTCGTCAACCGGTTCTTGGAAGCCAACGGCTTTTCCATCCGCCTACCGGCTTCGCCGCCCAATTCACTCAACGTGGCCTCCGTCCTAAACATCCTAGTCGAATGGACTAAGGCTGGGATCGTAACGGAGGTGAAGACAGACAAGGGGGTGTTCCCCGCCGCCAAACTCACAACCGGCGTCGGTTTCTTCTCGTGGAAGGACCACACGGTCGTCAGCATCGAAACGAAACCCGGGTTCAAGGTTCCTCCATGCAGGGTATGGATGACGCCCGTTGGCGATCTTGTGGGCGGCGACATCAAGGAGGTTCTGTCAACGTTCACGGACATGCCGCCATATGCGGGTGGCACCGAGTCGGGCTACAACGGCGTCATTTTCCCCATGGTGGACTACGACAGCGAGGTTGACCTGTCATGGATAGAGGGGCTTCACGTCACCCCCGAATGGTTTGTCGCGACAGCGGTTCAGCAGACCAAGTTCCGCATGAACGAAAAGGGCGCGAGGGCCAAAAGCGGAGTGGGGATGAACTTGACCAAGGGAGCCAGCCCAAGGCCGAAACAGACGTTCATTATTGACAAGCCCTTCGCCCTGTGGATCACGAGAAAGGGTATCCGGTTCCCGTTGTTCTCCGGCATTTTCGCCGAGGACGTGTGGAAGAGGCCGGAGAGCTTGGACTAGGAGGTGCATAATGGGCAAGGTCACGCTTTACGATTTGGGCGGCGACGTCTATCGGGAACTTGACTGCATCAAGGTAGAACCGTGGATAGGCCACATGAGCCGCCTTGTCACAGAGGACGGCGAGAACATTCTGACCGACCTGCCTGTCGTGGCGGTTGACGTCCCTATTTTATCCGAGGGGCCTGATGGTTACGAACAGGGGAACACGTTCGACGTCGAGCTTGTCCTCGGCGGCGGGAGCACGAGGTTCCGAAGGAAATGGACCGGGGCTTGCCGCCTTGTGAAAATGGGTCATGACGGGTTCTATGGTTTCTGGCACGGCGGGAAGTCGGTCTATGTCGTCGGGCCGGTCGTGATCGACAATTTCGGCGGGCCAAACCCCCTTCTGCCGAACGTGCGTAAAAGGGAGCCTGTCTGATCCCGAAGAAACATGATTCGGGAGGTGATAACATGTGCGACATATATTACGCCAAGTGCCACGAGTGCGACAGCGGGGTTGACACCCACCTTGGGGACTACGCCACGCGCCGTGACGAGGTTATGGTCTTCTGCGACCAACATTCGGACCTGTCTGACAAGCCCGAGTGCGGATGGAGAACCGAATTCGCTTGGAAAGGCGATGACGGCGCCGAACACAGGGCGGCGGTCGTCGCCCTGACAGAGAACGCAAAGGCTAACTGGGACTGCAACCACCCCAACGAGTCGGCCGACATGCGCTTCAGGCACTACGAGGACGGCAAGTTGGTCGGAGAAGGGCAGATGCGACCCATGAGCGTTCTGCCAGGCATCGGTTCCACCAGCCGCGATGACGGGCACAGCGACATGGTCGACGCCATGGCTCTGTCAATATCGTCCCTTCAGCCGGATTCCCAATCCAATGGGCTTCTGGAAGAGCTTCGGAACATACGTGAAGAGGTTGTCAGGAGTGTCGGCATACCGTCGTCTATAATGGGAGAAATGCCGATGTCGCCGCCTTCATGGAAGACCTTTCCGTCGTTGACGGCTGCTAGGGCGTCAACTGAGCCCAGCCACGCCAAGGTGTTCATCCACTATCCGTCCGGCGTGGTCATGACCGTTGCCGAGTCCTTGCGCAGGCCCTCCCTCACCCCAACGATATGCGTCGGAACGCTCGGCCACATAAGGAGCTTCAGGGGAGAGTCCGTCTTCATCCCCGTCGACCCTTGCAGGAGAAGGCAGCCTGATTCGGGGATAGTGGCTTTTGTCAGGTGCAGGCGCTCCTGGGTGCTGGTCAGCAGCGCGGAGACGTTCGATCCCAAGGAGCCCGACGGCCCCTTCGATCCCGATCCGCCACGCCGCCTCTATCTTCCCGCCAAAAACAACGACTGGTCAGCCGACGAGACGCGCGAAATCGTAGAAACCGGCTGGTGGACAAGTTTTCATGTCTGCATCGACGACGGACATTGGACGACATCTCGGGACATGATGGAGTCGGACAGGAAAATGGACCTTCTGGTGGACAGTTCGGTGTTCGACCCGGTAACTTACGATTCCCCGTCTCCGCATCCCAGGATGTTCACGCCCGATGGGCAGGAGATATCATACTATATCTCCGCATTCGACGTTCTGAACGCGAACGCCGGATCCGCCAGATTGCTCACCATTACGGCGTTAACGGTCCCGCTGAACTCGCGTTTCGACCACACTACCGCCAAGACATTCGACTGTGGAACACCCAGCGTCACGAAACAGCGAAGCAAGGAGGAGATTCTGGACACGGCGATCATCGGCGCGTTGGACAGGATCGCGTCCAGAACACCGACCTCCGAAGAGATAGAGGACCTGATCGGATATGAGTGAACAATCGCCAGTGGCGAAATTCGCCTCCGAACGCGAGGCCGTCATGTCCGACGCCAAGGACAGCGACCTTGTGTCGGTCAACCTCTTCAGCGGCTCGGTGTCCGTCTACAGGCCCAACGCGATGCCGGACGGATCCGGCGTACCGTCCTGCTACCCTCTCGGGCGACTGGGAAAGCTCAGAGCCGCCCCCACCCCATCGCTCCTTGTGTCAGCAGTCAGGGCTTTCGTGTTCGTGATAGAGCCACCGGAATGGAACTACGCCGTCATATCCGACCCGTCCCTTCCCGAGTCGGTGCAGGTTGACACGTCCTTCTTCCCCGAGGCCGTGGCGGCGGAGTCCGGCGGGAGATGGACGATGGCTCTGACGACCTTGCGGCACCAGGCCGCGCAAACCCGACGCCAGATCCACAGGTCGCCCTACTTCTATGTGATGGGGGAACAGCTGTTCTCGCCGTCGGGGCAGAACATCACAAGCATCGTCGAGTCGTTCAGGGTCGGGGATTCGTCCAACGGAAGCTGCCCGTTGAACATGTTCGTGGCCGCATGCAGGCCGAACGAGGCCGTGTCCAGGATGACGCTGGCCGAACTGAAGAGGCTGGAGCGAGCCATCAACAACCTTGACCTTTCGGGGCTTGGAGTGGACGCCGACGACGTGCTCCCAAGGGAGCCCTATCTCTGATCTCGTTGTATAATGCCGTGAGATGGGGAAAAACGATGAAAAACAAAACGTCAGCAGTTCCCGAGGGGATCCACGACAACGTCGTGCGCCGCCTAGCCAGAACATCGCCAAGAAGCTTCGCCAAGATAATCGCCCTGCGCAGCGGAGCGATGACGTCGGCTCTCGGCCTCCTGTGGAAAACGGCGTGCGGATCCGCAAGGCCGTTCTGGAAGTCGTTCGAGACCAAGATCCCATGCCCGCACTGTCTCTTCAGGAACGGGGTCTACAGGTGCCCCGACTGCCTCTGGACCAAGGCCGCAAGGGAGTTCGGGGTCAGGACCGCGTTCATGGCCTGCAAATCCATCAGGTTCGGCGGTCTGACCCTGTCGGACGTCACGGCCGGACACAAATATGTGAAGACTAACCTGTTTCCCGAAGGCGCCTATGTCACCGTGTCCATCCCCGACAGGAACTGCGACCCGAAGGCGGAGGTCACGGCGGCAAGGGAGTACGAGGAGTGCATGAAGTACCTCTCGGAACACGAGAGGTGGGCTCTCGGGGACAACTGGGGAGCAAGGCAGGCAAAATGACACAGGAAGCATGCGTCTTCTGCAAGCGGGCCGGAGTCCGCGGGATGCACGGCCACCACATTGTCCCAAAATGCAAGGGAGGTAAGGACACCGCTCCGACCTGCGGAGCCTGCGGAAGCTTCATCCATTCGACATGGTCCCACAACGAGCTGAGGGACGAGTTCAACGCCGTCGAGAAGATCGTCGCCGACGAGAGGTTCCAGAAGTACCTCGGGTGGGTACTGAAACAGGATCCAGGAGCCAAGTTCAGGACCGTCCGGAACAACAGCCGAGCCAAGGGGAAGTACCGATGACGGAACCGGCAGCCCAAAAGCCCGCCTTCACCTTCATTGACCTCTTCGCAGGCATCGGGGGTATCAGGATCGCCCTGGAGTCGGCTGGAGGCAAGTGCGTGTTCTCGTCGGAGTTCGACAAGCATTGCCAGGAGACCTATCTTGCCAACTTCGGCGAAACGCCGGCGGGCGACATAACGAAGATAGACGTAGCCTCGATTCCCGACCACGACGTCCTGGCGGGCGGCTTCCCCTGTCAGCCGTTCAGCATCAGCGGCGTCAGCTGCCGGAACTATCTCGGCCGCGAACACGGCCTGATGGACAAGATCAAGGGAACGCTGTTCAGGAACATAGCAGATATACTCCTTGCCAAGCAGCCGAAGATGTTCCTCCTTGAGAACGTCAAGAACCTCAAGAGTCACAACAACGGAAACACCTTCAAGACGATCATGACGACATTTGATGATCTCGGCTATACGGTCTGGCCCAAGGTCCTGAGTGCCAAAAGCTTTGTTCCCCAACGTAGGCAGAGGATCTTCTTGGTCGGTATCCTAAGGAGCCATTTTGGCGAATTCACCACCTTCACCGCCCCGAAAATACCCAAGACGAAGCCGCCCCGTTTGTCGTCAATATTGGACAGTGACGTCCCCGACAAGTACACCCTTACGGACAAGGTTTGGAAATACCTCCAGGAGCACGCCAAAATGCACAAGGCCAAGGGGCACGGTTTCGGGTACGGCTTGGTCAACGGCGACTCGGTGGCTGGCACCCTGACTAGGAGGTACTACAAGGACGGATCGGAGATCCTTGTTGAACAACCGGGCAAGAACCCGAGAAGGCTGACGCCGAACGAATGCCGTAAGCTCATGGGATTCCCCGATACGTTTAAGGTGGCCAAAAGCGACAATGAAGCCTATAAACAGTTCGGCAACAGCGTCGTCGTTCCGGTTGTGGCGCACCTCGCCAAAGCGGTCGCCGCCTTCCTGACCAACGGGCGAGGACTCTGAGAAACCCTGATCCGTCTGCCGTAGGTTCCAACCCAGTTTCCGGAGAAATATCAGGATGGAGACTGATTATGCCCTGGTATGTGAAATCGGCTGAAAAAAAGATGGCGAAAACCAAGTTGAAGGATATCCAGACGACCGTCCTCGGTCTCGGCGGCCAAGGCATCCTTGAAGTCGAGGACGCCGACAGGGATGTCCAACTGGAGACGGTTCAGGCCGCGATCGACGCCGGCATTACCCACTTCGACACCTCGCCGCTCTACGGCGACTCGGAGGAGATCTACGGAGAGATCCTGCCGCCGCACAGGGACGGTATAACCATCGCCACCAAGACCGAGGAAAGGGGCCGCTCCGGCGCCCTGAAGGACATGGAGAAGTCCCTGAAGCGGCTCAAGACCGACCATGTGGACATCTGGTTCATCCACCATATCGAGTCGCCCAAGGAGGCTGAAAAGTGCGCCAGAAGGGACGGCGTCGCCGTGGCGATGGCGGAGATGAAGGATTCGGGGGTTGTGAAACTTTTCGGAGCCTCCTGCCACGAGGACCCGATGGCTATACTCAGAGCCATGGAGGTGCTCCCCGTTGACGTTATCCTCATCCCGGTCAACCCCGCCGACCCGCATATGAAGCCGTCATTCGTCAGGGATGTCATTCCTGAGGCCAGGAGGCTCGGTGTGGCCGTCATCGGCATGAAAGTGATGTCCCAGGGGCACCTTTTCTCCCCTGAGGGCGTAAAAGACCCCGTGATGGCCGTCAGGTACGCTCTGGCTCGGGCGGACTGCTCCATAGTCGCATGCCGGAACTCGGATCAGGCCAAGTTGAACGCGGCGGCCGCCGCACTGGGGCCGCTGTCCCCAGTGGATCTGGACGTCATAGAGGAGGCGGCGAAGGGCCGGCTGAGAGAGGCGTGCTTCTTCCGTGGGGAGTTCGGCGGATATCATTCGCAAGAGGATCTCGGGAAGCCCTATATCTCCTGAAAAGGCATTCCAATGTCCGTGCAATACGGGTATAATGGCCGGCGTGAGAACACGTCTGTCACAATACGACATCTCCCGCATCAGGGTTAGGGTTCTGAGGGGAGAATCCTATTCGCAGATCGCACGCGACTACGGGGTGACTCCGGGAGCGGTGTGCCAGCGGATGTCGGCACTTCGGCTTAACCGGAAGGCCGGCGGCGGCGACTACCTCAAGAAGTGGGACGGCCACGCTATTGACGTCTTTCTGTCTCGGAAGAAGTCAACCGTGATGCGGGCATCGCAGCCTGCCAGAAACGTCAAGGTAGCCATGTCGTGGAAATGCGGCCTGTGCGGCGGCGAATGGGACCAATGTTTCAACTCGATCCAGCAGCATATGAAAAACGGAAGCGTCCGCGGCTGCCCAGAATGCGGCTGGGGCAAGTCAACCGTCTATCACGGCCTGATGGACAGCATGACGCCGCTGTCGGCATACTTCCTCGGAGCATTTGCCGCAAGAGGATCGGTGGCAAAGCTCTCAAAAGGCGATTCAGTGACGCTGACCTCGGACGACCCTCAGAGAATCCGTTCTCTGGCCAGAGCCATATCATATGACGGGAAGATCAACCCGAAAAACAACTCCATAACGTTTCGGAGCAGCAGGATAGCCAAGGCTCTTAGGCGAGCTCCAGACGGGTTTGGAAAGATTCTTTCATCGCCCCTTGCCCCGCATTTCGTCAGGGGGTATTTTGACTACCAAGGGCATGTCGAAAGGCTGGCGTATGCGTCCAACCCGCAATTTCGTGCCACCTTCACAGGGACAAGGCCTCTGGTGAGCGGGGTCATGGCCTCCTATAGGCGCCAGAACGGGGCGGACGACGGCTATTTGAGGAAGAACAGCAAGACTCGGAACAGAATGGAGTTCCAAGTGGTTGGCCTGCGTTCCCCGCTGCGATTCATGTCCTGGATCTACAACCATAACGTTTCCTCGATCAAGTACGCCGACGAGGAGAAATACGGCTTTTGGCTGCACATGAGGGAGGCGGCAAGGCGCAAGTCCGAAAGGCGGGCGGAGATATCAGCCCTGCAGTGGGAATATGCGGGGCTTGTCAAAACCAGAAAGAGGCTCGGTTTGGCCGTCCTGTCGGAAAGGACTGGTCTCGGGCAGACGAAGATATTCCATCTGCTGAGGGATCCTAACTGCCGCATCCCCCTTGTCAAGCATGCGGCGTTCAAGATAGCCGAAATCGAGTCGAGGATCGCGAAAATAAGGCGCGCGATGCCGTCATACGGCCTGACCCAATCAGCGTTGAACTACCGCCCCGTAAAGCTCCGTTGACGTCCCCCTGTTTCCATCCGGCCGCCGCAAGGCTTTTGGCCCCGCTTCCGAGAATAACTATGTCACTGGAAGTGCATCAATGATCAACTAGTACAAGAATGCGGCGGATGGCGAACTGGCCAAGGAGGCTCAGTCAGCCCAAGGAAACAAGGTCTGGCGCATCAGCGTCCCCGTCCCGCCGGAATTCGTGGGAAGGGACGACCTCCAGTCGGCAACCGTAGGCTATGCCACGCAGGAGGACAGGGTTCTTGTCTCCGGAATGCTGAAGAACCCCCCGACTCGGCAGTTCGGTCCAGTCGGGCTGGTGTGCGGACCCTTGGACGAATGGCAGAGGACTTGGCACAACGGCGTCCAGAGGTGGCTCCAGACCCCGCTGCCGCAGGCCAAGGCGTTCGAGGCTTGGGCCGCTGAGAAGTTCGGAGCCAAAAAGCCCGACAAGGCGAAGCCTGTTGTTCCGGAGGTGAAACATCCCGAGGCGTCCATAGAGGAAGTCGAGGACATGATTGGAGAGATTCCAGATGTTTTTGCATCAAAAAGGAGACAAAAGATGAGCAGTTGGTACAGGAATGCGTCGGACGGGGAAAACAGAAACAGCCTGATCAAGAGCGCTCAGGGCGGTCCTTCGATCAACCCCGAGTTCTTCGATCGGGAACATCTGCAGAAGATGAAGCTTGACGAGAAGGATGTCATGATGCTGATCAACGACATGATGAGGATCGCCCCCGACACGGCCGCCGCCGCGATAGGCCTGACCTGGGGTGAGATCCTGAACTCGTCGAAGAAGGCCATTGACGCCGGCCCGGTGTTCCCTCCTGATCTGTGGGCCGCATTGGTCGGGGACAGGCTGAAGTCGGAAGACGACGCGAAGCTCCTCGTATCCAAACTCGTCGGCCTGTATCTGAACCTGACGCTGGCGTCACGCAACCCAGGAGCCCCCGACTGGATGCGCTCCGAGGGGATGGACGCGAAGGCGAGAAAGATGCTCCATGCCGCCCTCGGCATCAGGGAAGGGGAGCTGAAGAAGAGGTTCGACGAGTTCGCCCCCATGCTCGCCGAACAGGTTCCGACAGAAGTTCCGGGAGCCGAGGAGGCCATGACCCCTCAGCAGAAGTCGGACGCCAAGGACTTCCTCCTCGACCAGTACAACACGGGGAAGATGACAGTCGAGCAGCTCAGGGAGAGGATGAAGGAGTTCGCGGCGTTCCTGGCGGGGATGACAAAGCATGCCCAGGCCATGCGGTACCCCTACTACATAGCAGAGGTCAGGGAGGGCAGGCTCAAGGGGATGGCGCCTCATGACATGTCCATGATCCCCAGCCTCAGGAGGCAGTGGGACAGGGGCGGCTTCGGAACCGGAACCAAACTCCGCGAGTTCAGGTCGGCCGACTTCGGCGATCTTGCCGCACAGGTCAGGCGGGCTGGGTTCGACACAAGGGACGCCGAGTTCTTCGCCATCAGGGGCCCAAATTCGCCGAAGCAGAAGGTCTTCGGAGACGAGCTGTTCGCCCTCCTGCGGCAGGCCGCCGCGGCCAAACCGCTTGCCAAGACGGCTCAGGTCCCCGTCCAGCAGCATCAGGACAAGATCTGCTGGTGGTGCGAAAACGGCTTCGACGACTCCCCGCTCGAAGGGCAGGATCTCGTCGTCGTTAAGGGCGAACCGATGCACGCCGTGTGCGCAAGGGAGGCCGCAAGGTTCGCAAGGCTTGATGAGGAATCAGGCAGGGACCTCGAATAACGCCATGTGGTACGCAACAGCCAAATCATCCGAGGAGTCGTCTGGGCTTTTCCCTCCAGGAGCCAAGCTTCCTCCCAACTACGTCTACCACAACACCTGGGCCAGCCTGCTTCCCGTCATCGAGAGGGAGGGGTTTTCCCAAGGGACTTTCACCCCGAAGCTATACGCCTTCTCTGGCGACATATGGCTCGCCGTCAAGAGAGACAAGCTGGTCAACCCGCAGGAAGGGAAATATGGGCCGACAACAGCCATAGAGTCCGTCTGGCAGGATGAAAAGGGGGACGACACCAACATCATCCCACCGAACGAGATCTACCTTGTTGACAAGGACGGGAGGGTCATTAGGAGGCTTGACCAGCCCGCCGTCGTGGCGAAGACGGCCAGCTACACCTATCACTTCCTCCGGAACACCGAGCACGCCCCGCGGATAATCAGCGACGACTTCGCACAGAGCATCGAGCCGGCAGGGAAATACATGACGGTCGGCGGCCCCGACTTGGCCGAGAGCTACCGGTATCTGGAGTCCAAGGGCCTGACCAACTATGAGTATGGTCAGGTCACGTTCGAGAACCCGCTTTTCATAGAACACGGCACCACTGGCCACGGCGGTTGGAAGACCAAGCTCTCCGAGATGTACGGAGGCAAGCACGGGCTGAGGCTCTCCAGGGCCATTATGGCAGACGGGTACGACGCCGTCATAACTCTGGACAAGAGCCAGCCCGTGGAGACCGTGTCCCTGAAGGGGATAGCCCCCGAACCGCTGGGACTTCCCGACGGGGGCAAATGGATACCAGTGGAGTCGTCAGCAATCAGGGCTGTCGCCTACTACGAGCCGCTCGGCATGCTGGAGTTCAAGCTCAAGGACGGCCAGGAATACAGCTTCCGCGACATCCCCAAGGAGGAATTCGACGCCCTGATGGCATCGCCGTCAAAGGGCAGGTTCTTCTCCGACCTCGTGAAGACATACCGAGCCCGCAGGAAGTCCGGCAGCAAATAACGGAAGCTCTCCGTACCGTCTTGACTTTTCCAGCCGGTTCCATCACAATCTTCAACAGAGTCTGACAACTTTCACAAGGAGGTTCTGTATGACAAGGCATCTGGCGTCTGGGTTCACCCTCATGGAACTGCTGGCCGTGATAGCTTTTCTTTCGATAACGGCGGGCCTAGGCAAAATAGTCGGGAAACAGTGGGCTGACAGGAGAATCCAATCGGGATGTTTCATCCGGAGCGCGGCGACCAACGTTGTCACGACAACCAACATCGTCTACACCCTGAGATTGGAACGCAAGCCAGCGCCGGAGGCCGTCTATGAGTATCAATAAGCGTTATTTCCCTACAAGCTCCGTGGTGTACACTTCTATCCTGATAGGAGGGTTTGTCATCGTGTTCGCATTGTCTTTCTGGAACTCCTTCGACAGCCGCATCAGGCAGTTCGCGAAGGGCGAGGTCGTGTTGGCGACGGAAACGAATGTCGTGGCAAAACTGGCCGAACAGGCGTCGGACAGATGAACGAAACAACAGCCCTTAAAGGGGCAGGAGGCTGACATGGCAGAGGAAAAGCTGATCGGATTGAGCGGCAACGGACACCAGAGGCGTTACCAGTTCAAGAAGCTCTGCGCCGAATACGGCAAGGAGAACGTGACCAAGATCGACAACCCGAGGCCCAAGAACCGGACGAAGTGCAAGAACACCTTCGCCAAGGTGGTCTTTACGGTGCCCCAGATTGTGCAGGGGGCGACGGCGTGAAACATGACGACGATCAAGAAGATAGTTGCGGGGGGCCAGACGGGAGTTGACTCAGCCGGGCTTGACGCCGCAATAAGGCTGGGCATCCCCCACGGAGGCTTCTGCCCCAAGGGTAGGCGTTCCGAGAACGGGACTATCCCCGAATGCTACAAGCTTACCGAGATCCCGTCGCAGGGCTACCATCATCGCACCAAACTGAATGTCGCCGTCGCGACCGCTACCCTGATACTCACACTTGGCGAGATGACGCCAGGAAGCGCGGCCACCGCAAGGGAAGCCCGCACAGCCGGCAAGCCCTGCCTGTGGCTCGACCTTTCCGCCCCCGTTGACCTCAACGTGTCCGCCTTGGTCGAGTGGCTAGACGGCCTCGGAGGCGAAATCACGCTCAACGTCGCCGGAAGCCGGGAATCCAAGGCCGTCGGCATCCACGACAGGGCGGAGGACATGCTCCTGAAGGCCCTCGGGAGGTTCATGCCGTGAGCGAGATTTTCACAGGGATCCAACAGCTTGACTCCGCATTCGGACGCCTGAACGGGACGATGACCGCCTTGGTGGGGGAACGCGGACAGGGGAGGACGTCCGGACTGCTCTGCGTCGCCCTCCGGATGGCGTCGATGGGTGTGAGGACAAGGTTCCTCGGCAGCTCCGACGACGACCGTTCAGCTCTCAATCGCCTGGCCGCAAGGGCGGCGGACAGCCTGAGCACCATTGACAGGGGGCTGGCTGACGTTGCGTCGCGCAACTTCTCGCTCGTGCACATGGACACGATGCCGGCTCAGGGTTTGGAAACCTTTCTGATATCGGAAATCGTCAGGCCGGACATCGAGGCCGTGGTAATTGACGACTTCGATTGCTATAACGACCTGTGCGTGGGCGGAGGCACACTGCATGCGGCTAACGCCATTAAGAGGTCGTTCGTTGAACGGTTCGGCATTCCGATCATCATGTCTTTGCGCAGGGCGCGCACCACGCCGATACGCCAGATGGTTGAAAGGTCACTCTGCCTTGACAACATCATGACGTCGTCCTGCCAGCGCGTCCCGTCAGGGACGGCCATCACCCTGTGCCCCGTCAAGGCTCGTGGCAGCCAGATCGGGGTGTCGTCGCCGTTTGCCGAAACTATCGTGCTTGAGGACGACGGGCGGATGACCGTCCCCGCATCCGAAATGGCGGCTCCAGCGGCCGTCACGTTCGACATCCCAAGTGACGCCGACGAGAAGTCGGAGGCCAAACCATCGGAACGTACGATCGGGATGCCGGAATATCCGATGGCCTCAGATACCGAGTTGGAAGACCTCATCGGATACGAGGTTGATCCGATGGCATGACGGGTAAACAATGCCCAGAGACCTGACATTAGACGTTCCTCAGTTAGGATCCGTGTTCGGGCCCATGTCGGGGGAGGTCACCGCCCTCGTGGGGCCGCGGGGATCGGGCCGAACGATCGGCCTACTGTTCCTCGCCGTCGCCGCGGCGGCCAAGGGGAGGAAGTGCGTTGTCGCCGCCACTACGTTTCAGATGGCACGTCACGTCAAAGACACCTTGGGCAGGATGCTCTATATGTTGCACTCTCCCGTCAACCTCGGGACCGACCGGATAGATGTCATCTGTATCGGAGAGGAACGCCTATGGTCGGCCCGTCAGACGGGTGTGATGATGACGGCGGATGTCGTCCTTCTTGACGACGCGAACGAGATGCCTCGGCTTTTTGTCCAAGAGGTTGGGCACAGGTGCAAGAACGAGCGCACCGCACTGGTGTTTTCGTCGGAGGGGCCTTCCGACTTCCGTTCCGTATCGTCGGAACTGGAGGCATACGGGCGCGAGAGGATGAGGACGTCAAACCCGGAGAACGAAGCGCGGCTCCTTGGGATGTCGGACAACGTTGCCCAGGCGTACTGTCGCGTGGTTCCGACGGTGGGAGGAAGAAGCGGCTTCATAGACCTGTGTCTCCTTCCGGTTAGGCTGGCGCACCCGCAGCAATACCGGATGCCCCCCGACCGCCGGAGCACGTTCGCCAACCCGCAGAGGCTTCCGTTCCCAGACGGGAACGGGTTTTTCAAGCTGACCATGGCGGCTGGGCATCCTTCCGGAAACTTCCCGCTCGGCATCCAGCAGGTGGTCGGTGCCGGCTGGAACAGCGAGCCCAATTCGGATCCGAGGAGCGACTTCGAGAGAGAATATGTCAACCGCCCAACGCTGAGGTTGGGCTTGTGGCACAAGGGCTGCCGCATTCGGCCCGTTGACCCGGGCCTGCCCATAAAGTCTGGGTCCCGTCCAACGGAACCGCAAACGATACGGGGAGTTTGTTCTGGACCGTCCACCGTTGGGCGATGTTTATCGCCGCATTGTGGTCGGCGTCCAGAATTTTGCCGTCGCTGGCATAGTACCTGCATCCCTTGCGTACACCCCTTGGGAGACCGCGGTAGTCGTCCTGTGAGGTGAACCTCGGGTCAACCGTCTCCACCCTCTTCCCGAGGGCTCGTGCCTTGTAGGTAAGAATCCTTCTCGTCTCATAAAGCGGAACCTGGGCCCTCCTGCTATTGTTCCTCCTGCCGTTATTTTTTCCCTTCAAGCCGGTCAGGTCCTCCAGAACAAGCGTGCTTGCCACGGTGGTGAGAAGTTGGTTGGCCACCATGTGGCACATCTCCTTGGAGATGTTGTGCTCCCTCCTTCTTGTGGCTCTGAGCTTCCTCCTTGCGGACTGGTTGCGCCTCCTTCCCTGCCTCCGCTTAAGTGACTGCAGGACGCTTTTCAGATATCTGACCCTCCGCTTCGCTTTTGCTAGGGTGGGGAGATTGATGATCCGGCCATCCGAGGTTACGGCAAGGCGCTTAACCCCCAGATCAATCCCGATGCACTTTGACGGGATGTGCGTCGGGCACGGCATCTCAAAGCTCACGGCAAGCCATAGTTCGCCCTTCCGCTCGAAGACGAGCGGATCCAACATGGTGCATTTTGACAGGAAATCGGAAAGCTTCCCATAGGGCCTGAAACGGAACACCTCCATCTTCCTCCCGACCAGTGATATCTTCAAACGGTTATCCGGAAGGAGCCTAAATATCCTCTTGTCCAGTCTAATGGACGGATTGTGCTTGGAGGGTGGTTCAACGATGGATGTTTTCCAATCACTCCCTCCGGTCTCCCTGATCGTCCTGTAAGCCGAGACGGCGGCCTGCCTGGCCTTGCAGGCGATCTGGGACTTCATGCCGGGTATTTTCATGCACTTCCGGTATGTCTTGGCGTGAATGACCTTGTGGGCCAGGATATTCCTCTCCCCGATGTGGTCGAAGATGTGCCTGCTGACAAGGTCGAATGCTAGATCATGGATGACGAGCGTTTTATGGAGCTTCACAAGGTTGTCCTTGTCGTCAGCCTCAAGCCTAACACACCATGTCCTGATGTTGCCCTTCATAATTAGGTATTTCAGAGGTTATGTGGCAAATCCCTTTGTGCGGCGGAAGAATTTACCGTTTATTTTTTGACGTTGACCTTTTGCGGGAACCATTGTAGTGTCTGAGCCTGTATAGAAAAGGATGAAAAAGGAGGCGGTTCTTCACAAGGCTGAAGCCTTTGGATTTCCTCGCCGCAAGATCTATGAGCGACGCTCCGTCAGAAACAACATTGGATACATGTACCGTTGCCGGACTGGAGGGCCTTTCTGGATTCAGGTGCATCGTTGCGGATCCGCCGTGGCCGTCAATGCACCAGCGTTCGACCTACCATCGGGGAAAGCCGGAACGCCACTATCCCACGATGCCGGTTGACGACATAGCGGTGCTTCCTATCGCCAACCTTGCGGCTCCGGACGCCCACCTTTGGATATGGGCGGTGAACAGGATGATGGAGGACGCCTACAGGGTAGTCAGGGCTTGGGGGTTCACCCCCATGTCGGTCCTCACTTGGTGCAAACACGGCCCGGGGATGGGCTATTACCTCAGGAACAACACCGAGCACGCCATTTTCGCCACAAGGGGTCAGCCGATGGTCCCAGCCCACAAAGCCCTGTCCACCTGGTATGAGTGGCCCCGCCGAGGTCACAGCCGGAAGCCGGATGAGTTCTTCAGCATAGTCGAGTCCGTTTCCCCAGCCCCTCGTCTGGAACTGTTCGCCCGACGGCGGAGGAAAGGGTGGACGGCCATAGGGAACGAGATCGGCGGCGAGCAGGAGGACAACCGGTGACCACCAAGACCACGTATTCCGACTTTTCCGGCTACCTTCTCAGGCCTCAGTTGTCATCCATAAGGTCGAGGAAATTGGACTGCGACACTTCGACCCATATGGGGCCGTACATGTTCGGGCTTCCCGTCATATCGGCCAACATGCGCCACATAACCGGCCAGAAGATGTGCCTGGCGATGGCCGAATGCGGCGGCTTGGGGATTCTGCCAAGAACCAAGCGAACCGACAAGGACGTCGAGGAATTTCTTGAAACCGTGTCGCTTTTGGAGGTGGAGAGGAGCCCGTCAAGGCATGTCGGAGTGTCCGTCGGCGTTGACGACGGGGAGAAAAACCGCTTCGACTATCTCTATCAGGCTGGGGCGAGGCTTTTCTGCATCGACGTGGCCCACGGCCATCACACCTTGGTCCGCGACATGCTCCAGTGGATCAGGAGGTCATACCCGGTCGACGCCTTCGTCATCGCCGGCAACATCGCAACGTCCGAGGCGGCTCAGGATCTGCAGGAATGGGGAGCCAACGCCCTCAAGGTCGGCATAGGGCCCGGAGCGGCCTGCCAGACTAGGCAGAACACCGGAGTGGGGGTTCCGCAGGTCAAGGCCCTGATGGAGGTCGTGTCGGTTTCAAAGGTTCCGGTAATATCGGACGGCGGCGTCAGGGAATACGGGGACGTGGCGAAGGCTCTGGCGTGCGGAGCAGACACCGTGATGGTCGGCCTGCTGTTGGCCGGAACAATCGAGACGCCAGGCAGCGTGTTTGAGGACGAAGAGGGCAACTTCTACAAGGTTTACGGAGGGTCTGCCAGCGGCGAGAACAAGGTAGAATCGGGGGAATCCAACTCGTTCGTCGAGGGGGCTCTGAAGATGGTCCCGTTCAGAGGACATGTTAGGTTCATCCTGAAGGGCATCAGGGAGGGCCTCCAGTCGGCCATGTCATACAGCGGAGCCAAGGACATCATGCAGTTTCACGCCAAGGCCAGATTGGAGAAATCGGAGGAATGAAATATGACGGCAAGATGGGTTAAATATGGAAAACCGTTCAACGACTTCGTGGGCGAAAAGCTGAACAAGCCTGGAACGCTTGTTGAGACAAACACGGGCCAGTTCCTAATCGGGCACATCAACACCATCCGCGGGGTGTGCGACGACTGCGAAGCTTTCGACCACTATGCTACCGTCATTAGGTACAAGACCGTATGGCGTTCGAGCAAGGCCGAGGACAAGAGGCGGAGATTCGACAACTGACAAGGAGGCATCGTGAACGTGGAACAGGATATGGTTGCTCTTTTTCACAGGACGTTCGACATCCTTGTCAACGACAAGCCGACTGTCGCCGACGCGGCCACGAGGGACCTCAGGATTTCACTGATAAGGGAGGAGTCAAAGGAACTGGAGGAGGCGCTGGAAAAAGAGGACGTGGTCGGGATAGCCGACGCCTTGGCAGACCTCCTCTATGTCGTCTACGGAACCGCCGTGTCGCTGGGACTTGACATGGAGCCAATTTTCGCCGAGGTCCACCGGAGCAACATGACCAAGGTCGGCGGCCACAAGCGCGAGGACGGGAAATGGATAAAGCCCGAGACCTATGAGCCTCCCGATCTGGCTCCAATCATCGAAGATATGTCCGAGTACGGGCCTGTCCCAGACTACCCCCTTCCGGCCAAGGAGGACACGACATGCTTCCGTTGCGCCGAAAACACCCTGTGCAAGTACGCCTGGGATCCCTATAACACGGACGGAGACTGTCTGGCCGACAAGTAGGAGACAACGCCATGGGATGGGATGTTGACATAAGAACTTACAAGGACGTGACTGAGGCCGTCGTTGACGACATCGTTCAGGAGATTATAGCGTCCGGCGACCGAGAGATGATCGGGTTCTTCGGCGGAAGCAAGCAGGAATGGGGCTGGAGCCTGGGGGTTGATCTCAGTTTGGTATCCCCGAGGAAACTGCACTGCAGCGGGTCGTGCTCCATAAGCGGACGCTATGCCGAACGGTGGTGCGACGACTTCATATTGATGTTGAACGAGCGCGGGATCAAGGCCAAGCTGGGCAAGTTCGGCGTCTGACGGGTTGCCGGAGAAAACATGTCGGAAGAAGAAAACTCATCGCAGCTGTCGCCGTGGGACAACGGGGACACCATCTTCGACGATCCCGATGCCGCTAGGCAGATAGGCGAGGCCGCCGCCAGGGACATGGCAGGATATGTTCGCGACGCCATAGACGGTGACAAGCCTCCTGACCCGCCGCCGCTCGGGCGTCCCGTTGTGCCTCGCCCAACCCCTCCGCCGAACAGGAGGATCAGGGAGAGCGACGACAGGGACAGCGACGACAGGGACAGAACCGGGAGGTCTGGTAGGAGTCGCCAAGGATGGATAGCCAGGATGGTGGCACGCCTCCCCGACACAGATTCGGAATCCTCCTCCTCGTCGTCATCGGAGCCAGACGAGCCCAACAACAATGCGGAATCGTCGTCGTTATCAGAGCCCGACAACACAAGTTCAACGACATCTGCGGGATCCCTTTCCGTCATTGCCATGAAATGCGGGAACCGGCGTTGCTGCAACCACCTCATTAAGGTCGTTCCGGATGGCGACGGGCCTCCATCCTCCCGAGAACGGGCTCCGACAACGGATACGGTGGCATGCGAAATCTGCGGCCACGCCATGAACGTCCTCACAAGTGAAACAGCTGTGGACGACAACAGGGACCAGACGGTGCGTCTGACGGCTGAATGCCGCTTGTGCGGGGTCAGAATGAGTAAGCTCGTAGAAATCCAGACCCTGAGGCACATCCGCTTGACCGCCATGTGCCAGTGCGGCCGGCCAATGCGCCTTCTCTCATGCGAAATGAGGCGTAGGTCAGGCGGAGTCGGCACCAGCGGAAGCTCATCGAGCTCGTAGGGAATCTTGGTTCCGCGGCCGAATAATAGGGCATGAAGCCCACACAACTGACAACGCTGCTGGCGGCCACACTTCTTCTGACGGGATGCTCCACGCTCAAGAAGGGGGCCGAATTCGAGTTCCAGAAGGACGTGCAGGAGATCCTCACGGACGAATTTCAGGCTCGGCTCATACAGGCGCTGAAGACCGAGGACGCCGCGACGATCATCAGGGCTCAGTCGCTGCGGGTCCTTGACGAGCAGATCCCACCAGACGACCGATCGACGCTCCACCTCATCATGAAGTATTTCGGAGAAAGCTTGGCGGCAATATCTCTTGCCGTAGTGGTCTACCTCAGGAGGAAGCTGGGCGAAGAGAAGAAGATCACCAAGGCATACCACGCCAAGGTTCTTTCCCACACCGACGGGCCTCCTGGCAGCGGGCCGGCGTCATAGGGGGGCCAAACCATACCTTACCTCAGCGAACGGTACCCCGCCATAGCCCGCCACGCGTCGCCTGACCTAACCTTATTGTTTCGATCATACCAGACCGAGCAGGGTTGACGCAACCCCATTTCCCGTGATATTGTGTTCCCATCAGTAATGCAAGGAGTCACAACAATGTCTGACGGAAATGCGTGGCTGGCTCTGAAGAACGCCGTATGCGGGCCGAGGAAGACGGCCATTGGCCTCAAAGGAGCCACAATCCCAATCCCAATCCCAATGTGGGAGTGCAAACTCGTCGTTGCTGTGAATGTCGCTGCAGCCTTGGAGAAACTGGGCCGATTCACGGGAAACGACCTGCGTCACATGAGGTCGGATACAGACGTCAACCCGATGGTCATGCGCCTTTCGGACTATGGAGACCTGAAACCGAGGTCGTTAACCAAAACCAACAATGGGGCCGCATGAGAAACAAAACAAAACCAACTTTGACATGGCCCGACGTCATGTCCGCCGTAAAGGCTCATCTTGAGACCCTGACTCCCGAGCAGAGGGTGGATGCCATCTTCGACCTCAATGAAAACCACGGCTTCTGTGAACATTGCGGTCGAGAAATGGGGCGGGGTCTGTTAGGCCATCCGGTGTGCCATTGCCAAAACGACGAATAGGAGAGACGATGACCGGCGACAACAACCTTGGAAGATATGCGGCTCGGCATGACCCGAACGAACTGGTTTCCGAACAGTGGGCTATCATTGACCGCCATTCGACCGCCGAAAGTGAGATCGCAAGGGCATCCGACGTGGAGTGTGCGGCCAGATATGTGAAGGCACTCAACGACGTGGATAGGATCCGAATAAGGGGATCGCGCGTTTAACAAAAGGCTTGCCCCGTTGGGTGAAATGTGAGATGCTATTACCGCGATGAAGAAAAGTTCACATCACAAGGCCGTTTGGAACTATAATGCGGGTGGAACTTGGTGACGACGATTTAGATCTTAAGATTCGAAACTGAAACAACAACCAAGCAAGGAGAAGCGAGATGAAAGTAGATAAGTTGTGGCAGCAGGGGGACGTCCTTTTGCACTCGGTGGAGGACATTCCGGCGAAGGCTGAGAAAACCGAGCCCAAGAACGGACAGTTCACCTTGGCCATCGGCGAGGCGACTGGGCACTCCCATACCATCGACACCCTGGACACCTGCGAGATGTTCAAGGACGAGGCGGGGGTGACATGGCTGTCAGTCCTGGCGCCCACCACGGTGCGTCACCAGGAGCACAAGGCCGTCACGGTGCCCAAGGGCAAATACCGTATCGGCCTCGTCAGGGAAGCCGACCCCTTCGAGAAGGAGATCCGCGCGGTAAAGGACTAAGCGTCCCAGCATGTTGTTGTGAAAAGAAACGGGCGACCCAAGGGCCGCCCGTTTTGCTTTTAATAGGATGTCACAAGGAACAGAGTGCTCTCAAACGCACCGCGACTCAGCCTAATGGTTCTCCCTCCATTTGTGAAACTGCTTTTGAACTTCGTCGGGAGCGTTTTTGACGAACGACACCCTGAAAAACCGGCACAAGGACTTCCTGTAGTTGATGAACCCGAAACGCAGCCTCTTCGGGTCGTCGGCTTGCACCCACCCTTCAGCTTCAAGGCATTCCTTGAATTTCTCCAACGAGTCCGACGACGGCTCTCTGTCGAACTCCTCTATATTTTCCACTGGCTTGTCAAACCGCCACAGGAACGCTATCGCAGCCTCGTTTTCGCCATCTTGGCTGAAGGACAAAAAGCCCCTTGCGGCCTTCAGCGGTTCGTCAATGGGCAGCACGTTCACCTTGGCAGCACGAAGGAAGTCGGCCATCGCCTCGCAATCCTCCTTGCTTGACATAATCACTTCCTTTGGATGTTCCCCTATCATGTTTCTCTCCTTGTTTTCATGTTTCTCTCCTTGTTTTCCTGTCCTGTTCCCTAGCCATGCAGCACAACAGCGATCCGGGTTTGAACCGATGGCATACGGACGGGCGACGGCCGTATATCCTGCACCGGTTGTCCTGAGACAGGGCGGTGCATGTGAACCCATATGTTTTCATCATGAGGCCATGGGGGTACAGTTCGCATTTCTGGTACATGGATTTGGGGATCTTGGCCTTGTCGGCATTGGTGACCTCGACGATACCCCAGACCCTGCAGCATGCCCCGCACTTTTTGCACTTCATGTCGGGCCTCAGAACTTCCAGTAGTAGCCCACCATGGCCCCGTAGGGATCCGAGTACCTTGTCAGGCCCCAGAACGGGCAATAGTATGCTCCGACTTCCAGACAGTCGAGCCAATGGCTAGTCACAGAAGTCTCCAGCACCAAGTCCATGAGTCCCGTTCCTCTGGGCGGCTTGAAGATCATGCCAGCGCCTAAGTTCAACTTCTCGTCGAACAGCATGACATATTTGAAGTCCCAATAGACTCCGCCTTCGAAGGTGTTAACATCGTCGGTCCACGAACACACGCCCATCGAAAACGCCCCGACGCCAGGATCCTTTGTCGTCTGGCTGCTGAAGAGGTCCAAGGGGTTGTAGTCCCTGAAGATGATCTTCGCATCGCCAGCCCAGCAGACGCCCGACACCAGAACCGCAGCCAACACCGCAACACATAACTTCTTCATACCGCATCTCCTTTTCCCAGTATTATAGTCAGTCCGAGCCAAACGAAACATCCATTTTGTTGTTTGACTCACAATTGGACATGCTGTATCTTGTATCTCGTAAATGAAACTTCACAAAAAGGAAGTTCACAACAAGTACAAAGTCAGAAGAAAGGAAGGCAGGAAGGTATGATAACATCTCTAACCCCCGAGCAGGAAGCCGCAATCCCGAAGTTCGTTGACGAATACGTCAAGATCGGCCTCGCCACAGGCAAGATTGACAGGGAGAAGGCGAGGAAGTACGTCAGTCGGCTCTACAAGTTCCTCGGCAGGGAGGAACCGCTCGCTGTCGTGTTCGCGGAAGGCCCAGTCCAGGCGTGGCTCTCGACGCTGATGCTCCAGTTCCTCCATACCACGATGACCGGCACCGACATGGAGAAGGCCGTCGGCGAGGCTTCCACGCAGATCATACAGGAACAGGGGAAGAAGACGGCCAAGAAGGGCGGGAAGAAGACGGCCGACAAGGCTCCGAAGCTGTCCAAGGCTGGTCAGGAGCTCAAGGAGCAGATCATGAGCCAGATCGGCGACAAGATCGGCGACAAGATCAAGGACCAGGTCCTGAACCAGTTCCTGTCGCAGATCTCCGGCCAGCTCAATTCCCAGCCGGCCGCCGGCGGAGCCCCCGCGGCCCCAACGGCTCCCGCAGCCGCCGAAGGTCAGGCCCAAACCGGCCTCGCCAACTTCGTGTGGCCCTACCTCGACGGCCAGTTCTTCAGCTACTGGACGTGCTGGAGGAAGTACATGGAGTTCATCGGCGTCAAAACGGACTGCCCCGACGCCGACATCATCGACGACCAGATCCACTTCGGCCCCATCTATCCGCTGGAGCGCTTCTGCGTCGTGACCGAGCACCCCGACGAGATCCACCGCAAGGGAACCGTCATTCACAAGGACGGCGGGCCGGCGATCGCATACCGCGACGGGACGAAGATCTGGATGCTCAACGGCGTCCGAGTCCCCCAGTGGCTCGCGGAGACGCCCTTCGGCAAGATCCAGTGCAGCGAGTTCGCGAAGATTGACAACGTCGAGATCCGAAGGGAGTTCATCCGCAAGGTCGGCATCGAGCGCATCTGCAGCGAGCTGCACACCGAGGTTCTCGACAAGGAAGGCGACTATGAGCTGCACCTGATCGACCTCGGCGGCCAGACGGGCAAGTGGCCATACCTCAAGATGCTCAACCCCTCCATCGGGGTCTGGCACATGGAGGCCGTGGTCCAGGAGATCAAGACGGTCAAGGCCGCCCTTGCCTGGCGCAACCAGAGCGAGCTGAAGCCGGAAGTCCTGACCTGAGCTCAGGAGGGTGATGCCATGTTTGGAAGGCATAGGAAGGTTGTTGATCGGGTCAGGTGCGCACTATGTGACGGGACCGGTGATAACAAAACCGGCATTGTCCTACAGGTCAACAACCACCTCTGCCCCAGATGTGGCGGGTATGGAAGCCTCGACGGGGACTATAACAATCCAGAGGTTTTGACGGCACAGGATCGCGAATATTGTGCCCACAACCATCCTGTGAATACGGCGGCCGCACATCCTGCGGGAACATGACGTGGACGAAAGACCTCGTGCCAATGGGCTAGGGGTGCGGTATCAGTAGTGTCCCAGTAACGTCCCAGTTCCGGACAGGAGAAAACCTGATGATTATTCTCTATATGTATGCGATCCTGTATGCGGTCACGTGCGTCTGAGGTCGGCGAGTTGTATAATGCCCCTGCGTGCTGGAGAGAACCGCACATGACCCTCCCATAACGGGACGGGGGATGCGGCGGTGAGAGATCGGCACGGCAAGGAGAAGAGCGATGCAACAGTCAAAATGTCCCGAATCAGATCGAACTTGGCCTGTGGGCGAGCTGGAAAGGGTAAGCTGGCTTTCGAACAAGATCGAGCAAGCCAGAAGGAATGTGGAGATCTGCCTCAGGGGGTATACTGATCTGGCAGGTTCCGACAGCGACATCAGGAAGCTGTTTGAGAAGGCCATAGAGGTCAACATCAAGATACTTCACGAGACGCCCGACATGGCGCTGGGGACTTCGGAAAAGAAAACCGCCTGATTGACAAAAGGGGCCGGAGGACTGGATGTCCCCGGGCCCCTTTCATTTGCATAACGGAGCGTCATATAGTACGATGTGTAAACGGAGACAAGAGATGAAACAAAAAGAATTTTGGTTTGCGTTAACTGCCAATCGGTTTGCCAAGCAATTAATGGATCGTGGAGTATGTGCGATAACCATATCCCCAGTTCCATATCATCCATTTACATGGATTGTTAAGTGGAATGAGCCTAAGCCGGTCGAATGGCAACGGTCCTAGGCAGCCGAGCAAGGACGTGCGATATGGCAAAAAAACACCTGTGCAGTGTGTCAGCCCTGATTTCAAGATCGGCTCCGGAGACGCCGCAGACGATGGGCAAGAACGCCAAACCGCCGATACCCGTCCATGACTCGTCGGGCAGGAACGTGGGGACAGTGACCCGAATGCGTACCGACCGCGGCAACGTGTATGCGCATGTCAAGCTCAACCGCCTCGGCAGGAAGATTGTGAAACAGATACAACCATCGGTGAGCGTTGGATGCACACGCCAGCAGGCCTGAACTGCCAGCATTGCGGCTCCGCTACCGCCGTCAGGCGCCGCCAGAACACCATGTACGAGGACGAGGAGTCCAACTTCGCCACCCTGTGTGTCGAATGCCAAGATGAGGCGGACGAGCACTGGCAGGACATGTGGAACGACTATTATTCTTCACAGGGGTTTCACATCAGGAAGGAACCGCCATTCGCGCCACGCTTCTCAGACGCCGAACTGGAAGCGTTCGCGAATGTGTCTGAGGAATCGTTCTTCGCCTGAAGCCGAGAACTTGACCTCAGCCTCCGTCCGTGGTATGTTCTTCCCGTGCGACAGAAACACAAGACGTGACGGCAGAGAATACCGGCAGGAGAAGCCATGGGTTACAAGAAGGGCGACAGGGTAGGGGCGATATTCGGATCCGGCGAAAGAGGCCCGATCGAGTTCTTCGGCTACGGAGTCTACGAGGGCGACTTCGTCCCGAAGGAGGCTGCAGGACAGATCGCCGAAGTGATGACGAAGACCAACTTCCCCAATCCGAGGATCCGTCTTGACTCTGGGAAGGTCGTCTACGGCTGCGAATGTTGGTGGGGTCTGGAGGAGAACATCAGAGGGATGCTGTCGGAAACCTGTCTCATGGTGAAGGAGGTTGACATTGACGAAGTCAGGGAAGCGACGGCGAAAGCTCAAAAGGCGGAACAACATGCCGACTGCCGGAAAACACGCAAGGGACGGAGGGACAAGTGACATGGCGAAACGTTCCAAAACCGCTCCGGCAATACCCGCATGGCTAGTCCGATGCGAGTACGATTATTATTGCCAAGGATGGGAGGACACGTACGGATACTTCCTTGTTTACGCCGACTCCTTCAAGGACTCGTGTTCCAAACTGGCAAAACGCCTGAAGAACGCCCGCCACTTCGAGGACTGCACTGTATGCCCTCCGGACGACGAGATATATTCAATTGGTTCACTATGGGGAACAAAGAGGAAAACCAAATGAGAGAGCGCGTCAACACGAAGAACGGCGGCAAATGGAAGTGCACTCGGCACGACATACGCTGTCTGAACATGGGTCAGATCAGGGGCGCGAATGCAACTACGGCCTGCCATGCCGATGGCGCCGGAAGGTCCCAAAAATTCGAAAGGCGAAATGACATGATCACGAACTGCGCACAAAGAAAGCCGCTGTTGTTCAGCTCCTATTGGTTCGGAGTCGCATCCATAGCTGTCTTGTCGGCGGTCTTGGGGCTGAAATTCGGAGTCGCCTTTGCATGGGCAGGTATTCCGTTGGTGTTGGCGTGGCCATACGCCCTTGCTTGGGCATTGAAAAGATTCGGCGTAAGTTTCATTGGGTGGTTGGACTAAGGAAAAGGCAAAACGGCATGATCAAGAACTACACGAGCGGCGTCCCCATAGACCGGACGGTGTCCAAGATCGAGTCCGTCCTGGTCGAAGCCGGAGCCTCCAACATCATGAAGGACTACGCTGGCGGCGAACTGAAGGCCATATGCTTCACCGTCGTCAACCCCCACGACAGGACGAAGGTGTCTATACGGCTCCCCGCCAACGTGGATGAGGTGTATGCCGTCCTCAAGTCCGAGGTGAAACGGCCGCGCTCGGGAACCCTTGACAAGCTGAAGGATCAGGCTGGAAGGACGGCTTGGAAGCTGATGCAGGACTGGGTGGAGGTCCAATTAAGCCTCATACGGATGTCGCAGGCCGAGTTCCTTCAGGTGTTCCTGCCGTATGTCTGGGACGGCCGACAGACGTTCTATTCGGCGCTGAAGGCAGGAGGGTTCGAAGCCCTGTCGGACGGCGGCTTCAAGATGCTGACGGCCCACGGATCAAAACAGTGACGCCAGCGGATTCGTTGATTTCCTGTAGGTCCAGAACTTCGTCACCGTGTCGCTAACCCTTTTGAACTCCTTCTCCGGAACCCCTGCGGCAACGGCTTCGTGTTCGGCGGCCCCCATAGCCAATTCGAATACGTCGCGGCTCAACGTCTCCCTCAGCAGGGCGACCATTATGGCCGTGATCACCTTGACGGTGTCTGGGGAGTATCCCGATCCGCCGCTGCCCGCCGCCAAGTTTTCGGCAAGAATGTTCAGACTACATTCCCTGTTGGCAACGCCCGTCTTCCGTTCGCTTATCCCATTTTTCATGCGTCCAATATATCACGGGCGTATGCCGAAGTCAAGATCCGTTGTTGTTGACTTGCGACGGGAACGGTGATATGTTCCAGCAATGAAAAGCAACGCCAGATCCCTTCACAAGCCGTGTGCCCCAGGCTCCCATGTCTGGAAATTGGACGCGAAGGAGAACCGTACCAGGATCGACGGCGGATCGTACCACAGGTGCGTCCGATGCGGAGAGATGGCGGGATCGTGCGACGCACGCGAGTCTTGGAGTCAGGAAATCTCGCGGATGGAAAAGGAAACGGACGACGGGTTCAACATCTTCTTGAATCGGATCTTGGACGTGTTCAACCAGTCGAAACGCGTGAAACGCAGTCGAAGAAAGGCAAGTCAAAGGTCATGAAAAAACAAACGCCTCCTGAATACCCCTCCGAATGGGAACGCCCCGAAAAGAGTCCGCTTCCGCTCAACGTCCTCGAAGGGAGGGGGTTCAACGTCGCGAGGATGATCTCGGCCTCGAAGTCCGGCTACAGGGACAGCCATCCCAAGAACCTTGTCGTATTCAACGCCAACATCGTTACCATCGAAGGCGGGAAGATATGGTACGGCGACCTCGACCTGACGGAGGACGCCAGGAGGCTCAAGGACGCGGCCGACGAGGCTGGGCAGACCTTGTACGTCCTCTACGAACGCGACTGCCGCTTCGGGACCGAAACCCAAACTCCGAAGGCTCTTGCCGCCAAGGCTGTCTGGAACACCACCCAGGGTGTCCCGCAGTTGGACAAGGAGTTCAAGGTTGTATTCAAGCCAGCGAAGAAGTGACCCTATGGCTGCCAAGGATAGGCGGAATTGCAAAAGGGTCCTACGCAAGCTTGCCTCAGCCGCGAAACGGTCTGCCGTTTACAGAGTCCTACACCATGCCGAAACAATGAGATGCCGAGTCACGCGCGACATGTTTCCACAGATGGACAACTTACTGTGGACGAGGATCAGAAGTAAAATAGTGGAACCTGTATCATTGCGTTCCATAGGATCCCATATCCACAGTCACATTATTTCCCCGTCTTGACCCGCCAACGGGCTTGTGATACCATTTTGACAATTGGAACGTTGAACATCACAACATCTCAGGAGACTACGATGAGCGACGCACCGGCGGTAACAGGAGAATGGCGGAAGAATCAGGCGGCAGAGGGACAGCCCAAGGTTGAGGCCAAGGTTGAACCCAAGGCTGAGGCCAAAGTGGAGGATAAGGTTCCGGTCACGCCGGCCTTTCTCACCGGCCTGCCTCCCAACGCGATGGAGCAGATCGGATGCATCGTGTTCGGAAACCAGCTCGACCGCAAGTTCTGGACGGAGGAGGCGCAGCAGAAGGGGTATGTCGTCGTTGACCGCGGCGAGTTCGCCCAAGTCCACCGCGACAAGAACAAGAAGGCTGCGGAGGCGAAGCCTGCGGCTCCAGAGGCCAAGAAGGCCGAATACAAGAAGCCGGCTTGATCCGGACATGAATCGGCCATATGCGGCCAAATTCGGCAACCGAATTACGCCATTTTGTTAGAATATTCGGCATAATCCGGACACAATGCGGCCATATGCGGCCATGACGGTGCCAACGATGAGAACTCGCTTCAACCCAAGGGACGAGATAGATGTAGCCGCATATCTTGTTGATGAGGCGGTCGGACGTCCTGTCGACAAGACTGTTGTTGACTCAACTTTGGTAAACGTGTCGGGGCAGTGCTCAGAAAGCGTAGGACATGTTACAGGGGACCTGAAGAACAGCGTGATGTCCCTTGTGGCGGGGCAGGTCGGCGGAAACGTATCAGGCTTCATCCGCGACAGACACTACTTGAATGATGTGACCCGCCCACGCCCGATAATGATGTGGGCGAAGGATGTGGAAGTCTTTTCCATACACCACAGGGGGAATATTCTCCCCATCAAGATACCGCATCCCGATGTCACCGATGAGGAATCTCGGTGAAGGATGACATTTAACCCGTTTAGCAGATTGAAATGTGACGCCGTGGAAATCACCCGGCGCGTTCAGGATCCCGCTGAAAGTCAGATAGAGCCTCAAATTTCCGTAAGGGTCTGGTATGCCGTATATGACGACCTCGCGGATCCCGTTTGGAACCAAGTCAGGGGCCAGATGGGCGACAGGGTGCTCGGAGCCCATCTGAGGGGGCTGTTCCGATCTTGAAAACGTCCCAATACGACATACGCAGGCTGGTTCTCGATGACGTGGAGGACAACATAGCCCACAGGGTGCGCGGCTACCTATACTGCCAGACCTTAGAGATGATCGGAACTGAAATTCACGGACGGACCGTAAGGGACGTGTGGCATGTCGTACAAAGGCGAACAATGCCGGTCGCCGCCGCAGTGGTGCCAGAGGACGTCAACCGAACGATAGCCGCCGGAGGCCGCCAATGACGGAGAGAAACCCAACGATTTGTGAGAAGATAGAGTCCTTGGATATCGCCATCTTCAACCGGATAGAGTTCGGCGTCATTGACAAGATGACTTTCACAGGCCCAACGCCTCCGCACGACGAAAGGTCTGATGAGATCATACAGACACGGCTCTTCCTGATGGTTGACGGTCCGCTCCGGAGTGCCGCCAACGCCATTTCGACGACAGTGTGTTTCGTATTTGAGGGCATTTGAACAGGCCGCCAGTCTTGCCTTCCGACACGAAACGGTATAATATGTCCGACAGATTGCAACCGAATGTCACAACAGAACAAGGAGAAAGCAACATGGGTGCGATGAGCAAAATGGCTAAAGACGTGAAGCACGAGGAGTGGAAGGCCGACATCCGGCGCATGGCGTCCGAACAGGAGGAGCTTGTCAGGAACAACCCCAAGTTGAGGGACCTGTGCGACATCTTCCATTCTGGCATGGAGGACGCCACCCGCGGCAGATCGGAGTGTGGAGGGGCCGGAAGCCGCGAGTCGGGCATGAGCGAAGCCGAGAACGAGCTGATGCTCGTCCAGGGAGCCATTCCAGAGGCCGAGGACAAGCGCGACAAGATCAAGGGGCAGTTGGACGCCATGGACGCCTCCGCGCCAAGCCTGATGAGGCGGCGCTACGAGGCCCTTCTGAAACGGACAATCCAAAACGTCGAAGACCTGAAGGAACGCGCCAAGAGCCTGAAAAAGGTCGTCAGGGCGGACAAGATGGCCGCCTCCAAGGACGTGCCAGCATTGGACGACAAGACTCTCAGGGAAAAGTGCGAGAACCTGCACGTCAAGACGGGTTCGGTTGGGTGAAGAGGACTCATGCCAAGCCACAAGCTGCACATTGCGCACAGGATCGAGCAACTGGTGTGGCACCATATGCTAACCGGACTTGAATTAATCTGCCTGCCTCTGGAAAAGCAAGTCCGCCGTCAGGTTGGACTCGGCCTGATGCACAGGTGCGACAGTTTGCTTACCGACCAGATCGAGTCCGAGACCTCTGACGCCATGACCGCCGTCTGCAGCCGCATCAAACATCCGGAGCCGCAATGAGGACGGACCTTGTTCCTCAAGTCTTATCTGTGAGCCGAAAACTCGGAGACCTAATCCGTCGAGACACAACCACAAGGCTTGACGCCAGCGTCAGGTTTCAAATATGGTGCGATAACGGTTTCGGCGACTACTTTGAGCATATTGCACTCGATCCCTCTTTTTTTACGGTGCACCATGTCGCGAACGCCGTCATCTCGACGGTTTCCGATTTAACAGAGGTGCCAACATGAGCTGGATCGATGGGGCGGAATGGGAAGACAGCGCCGGACTATTCCGCAACAAGATCGCCGAATGGGCCCTGCATGACTGCTTCGTTCAAGTCAACGACCGGATTGGAATTCCCCTGGGAAGTAGCATCGGAGCCCAAATATCCGTCGAAGTTGAAAGAAACATTAGGAACGGCGTCAGGATAAGAGTTTGGGCTCAAACTCGCGAGGCGATGACTCCGGCCATATTCGACAGCACATCGGAAGGGATCACATTGTGGCTATAAACGGCAAGACTGTGTATGATGCGGTATGGACCCAGGTTGACGAACGGACCGCTAAGGCGATCGCCTGGCCATTGTTGGGAAACGCGAATCTGCAGGTTAAACCGGATTATGACAAGGATCCCTGGAGGCGGATTGATTTGGGACCGGTTTTCTGGAGGGTTACTGATGCGGTGGGTGCCCAGTGTGCCCACAACATATCCGCGATAATGGGCGTTGTTGCCCAACAGATCGACGACTTGACCTGTGGTTCCGTGGTGGACAAGGTCTGGCACCCCATCATGGAAGCGTGCGACTTCGGCTTCGGACGCATGCCAAAACCTTTCCAGGACCTTGACGACATGCTGTCGTCTATTGCCGGGATCATTTACGACGCTCTCGATCCGGAGGTGTAGCCGTGAAAACAGCCCTTGAAAAGACGAATGCCGACGTCTGGCAGATACTCAGAAACCTGATCCTGAAGGTGCAAATCGGGACGAGCAATCGAGCTTTTGATAGCAGGATAGAGAATGCCAACGCCTATGAGGAGTGCTCTGCCGACGTGTGTCTTGTTCTTATGGCGGACCTCTACAAGCCATGTATGAAACAAGTGTCTGAAGCATCTCGGGCGGTGCGGAACGGCATAATGGGAAGACAACCGTGACGGATCCGTCAGGAACGGCGTGCCTGGCGTCCTGACCCTGCCAATGCCTGTTTGAACGCCTCGTTCACCACATCCTGAACGGTCTGTAGCGAGAGCAGCATAGCTTTGGCTATTTCGGGAAGCGGTTCGTCGTCTTTTGCAAATTCAATGATGGCTTTTCTTTCCCAGTCGGTCGGCTTGTAGCGCTCCGGTTCCTTCGGTTCCGGCTTTTCCTCCTCGACATGCGGACGAATGACGTCCTCGCGGACTTGGACCTTGCCGGTCTGCCACCATTCCTCGAACTCCTTAACGTCGTATCCCATCTGGTTCGTATAGCGCTTGATCAGGCTGCTCCTTACTGGAACATTCTCCTTGAAGGCGACAGACTCACCAGTGGACTCGTTTATCCACTTCTTGTGATCAGACCCCATCCGCCGCGGCTGAGGGGATGGGGGAAAAGCCCATATATCGCATGAATCTCTCAAAATCGTGATTGTGCACCGTGGAGGGTATCCTGGCCGTTTTCTCCAGGGGCGACATTGAAGCTGTTGCGTACCAGTTCATAACCTGTTTTTCCCGTTTCGCTTGGCGTTTCCCTGCAAGGAATTCTGATGTTGACTGTTGGTCCGATCTTGTGATATGTTGTCCCCTATGAATGGCGGAACGGAACTTGGCATCGCGAGGGTTTACAACCAGGTCTGGAGCCACGTCCACAAACAGGTACAGAGCCGGATCAGATTCGCGGCCGAAAAGACGTTCCAAGACCAGGTGTGTCACGCAGTCAGGGCTCAGGCCTACTGGAACATCAGGGGCCGGCTGGTGTCGGAGGTTCTGCGGGGAACAGGCGGACGGATCGGACAGCACGTCAGGAGGCCGAGATGACCGACGGAACTCAAGCGGTCGACATGTACGTCCTGTCCCGCGATGCGGAGGCGCTCGTCCAACATTCCTTGGATTACCAGATCTAGAGGGCCATACGCTACCCAGTGGATCAAAAGGCGTCGAAACATTTTCCATCCCCGTTGGCCGTAAACCGCATCTTCATCCCCGTGTTCAGACAGACACGGCGCGTGTCAATGGCCATCAGGAACGCCGTCAGGGACGACAATTCGGGGTACGCCGTCCTGTCCCACCGCCCCATAATGTTCCCCACCAGTGTGACGATGAGAGGAGACATGACCCCATGGCCCGAACCGACGTCAAAATGATGAACCTGATCGGAACCCAGGTTGTGAACCAAATCAGGGGGCCGGATGTCATCCCCTCCGTCGTACGAGTTTGGAACCGAGTTGAGAATCTGGTCTCGTGCCAAGTTTCCGCAGGAATCGAGAACCGAGTCTGGCTAGAGGTGTCCGAGCGGGTCAATTTGCTGGTTGCGGACCAAGTCGCGGAAGAGATAATGAACAGCATGCTGGTTGCGGACCAAGTCGCGGAAGAGATAATGAACAGCATGAGGATCTCCGAATGATACGCACGGTACGCGACGACACTTGTGGCGACTTCTTTAATCACGTTAGTTTCCGCATAATAAACCCTATTTTGGACCAAATCGAAGAGCAATCCGGATCTGCCATTAGGTCGCTGGTATGGGAACAAGTCAGGTTCCCCATGGTACAACAGACCGTTTTCCAAGGGCGCGACCAGATTGCCATCCATCTCAGGAACTTGGGAGCCGAATGACCACCGAGGGGGCAGATATGCGATTGTCGGCGGCCATCAGCGTGGAGAACGTGGAGTCTATTGAAATCCCCATTGAGGACAGGATTGTCAGGGCAATTCACGACGTCATTGGCGAATCCGCATCGGCTGACGTCAGGACACTGATATGGCGACGGGTCAGGGGACCCGTTATCACCGTTACTTGTTTTCAGGCCAGGGATGCGTTGGTGTTCGACATTGTCCGGCCGATGCCGCGGAGTGCCTATGACCAGTCCGTACGCACGTTAGATCTGAGGGCGAAATGAAAGCCAACCTGTCGGACGTTGAGAAGGACGCCATGTGGAAAACCGGATGCCACCTTTACGACATCAGGCGGATGACGTTGTCGTCATCTGAGATGTACCGCCTCCAGAGGGCGGTTGACGTCATGGAAGGCCAAATCCTGTATCAGCCCTACTGGGCTGTGACCCGACTAATCAACGAGGTTGACAAAGGCATCGGGGCTCAGCTCATAGTCGGCCGCACCTCATGCGTTCCA
>Ga0315291_10001209_pt1 | contig 34486 bp, 34 predicted proteins | sample YL17G12_20_MG_FD_203070 | JGI IMG/M metagenome (GOLD analysis project Ga0315291, IMG submission 203070) | Sediment microbial communities from Yellowstone Lake, YNP, Wyoming, USA - YL17G12_20 | ecosystem: Environmental > Aquatic > Freshwater > Lake > Sediment | place: USA: Wyoming | collected...
ATTTCACGAAGGCAGAGACCAACATCAAGAATGCGCTGCGGGTCGCGTTGTATCAGATCCTGTTCCTGGACAAAGTCCCACACTCCGCTGCGGTCAATGAATCGGTCGAGTTTATCAAGCGGCTGCGCGGACAGAAAGTCGCCGACCTCGTCAACGCCATTCTCCGCAATATCCTTCGCAATCTCGACAACATCCGATATCCTGACATCAATGAGGACAGGATCCAGCACCTGGCAGTTGTTGAATCTCATCCTGTCTGGCTGGTCAAACGTTGGGTGGCACGATTCGGCTACGATGAGGCTCGGAAGCTGCTCGCAGCCGGCAATCAGCGACCAGATCTCACGCTCCGCGTCAATCGGCTGAAGATTGATTTCAACTACTTCCTCTCGCAGCTCGAGCAGCATCAGATTCAGTTTTCTCGATCGGAGTATCTCGATTATTTTGTGCGCGTGAAGCATATGGCGGGCATCGGAAGCTCGGAGATGTTCCGTCAGGGATTTTTCCTCGTGCAGGATGAAAGCGCTGGACTTGCTGTTCTGTTGCTTGATCCAAAACCGGGCGATCGAGTCATCGATATGTGCGCTGCGCCGGGCGGAAAGACGACCTTTATCGGTGAGCTGATGAAGAACGTCGGCGAGATTGTTGCCGTTGATCGCTATGAGACGCGCCTCAATCTTGTCAAGAACGCCTGCCAGCGGTTAGGGATCGCGAACGCTCATTTCATCGCAGCGGATGCTGCAACGGTGCACACCGCCGCGGCGGAGAAGGTACTTGTGGACGCTCCGTGTTCGGGGTTGGGCGTCCTGTCCAAGAAACCTGATTCGAAATGGAAACGCGAACCGGAAGATCTCATCAAGCTCGTAGAAATCCAACGTAGCATTCTTGAGAATGCCGCACAGCATGTCAAACCCGGGGGGATTCTCGTTTATAGCACTTGCACAACCGAACCCGAGGAGAATCTCGACCTCATCAGAGGTTTCCTCAGTACGCATTCGGAGTTCACAATTGACAATGCAAGTCAATTCGTCAATGGGCTTCTTGTCACATCGGAGGGATTTGTCGAGACGCTCCCTCACCGCCACGGGATGGATGGTTCGTTCGCGATCAGGTTGAAAAAGTCAACCTGACCGCTCATCCGGAAGTACTTTGTGTTCCACGAGTTTTCTCCCTATATTCTCACCGCGTTTGTGTCGCCCTGAAGTCGAACCATCGTTGTTTCACATCACCTCTCGTTCCTAAATCACATCCACCGTCGTTCCAGGGAGCATTGATATGGTACGCGTCCTCATCTTGCTTGGAGCTGTGGCTGTTTTCTTGTTCTGCGCACAGCTCGTCGTCCAAACCCCGAAGCTTACAACGATCCATCCAGTCTCGGCCGATCCGTTCACCTCTACGTTTTCGATCGTCGGGATCGATCTCGAGAACGGTGACGTGGGGGTTGCCGTACAATCAAAGTTCCCCAACGTCCGTCCCGTCGTGCCTTGGGCAGAAGCAGGTGTGGGTGCAATTGCGACGCAGTCCTTTGTGAATGTCTCATACGGTCCGAAAGGCCTAGCCTTGCTTCGTAACGGTGCCACTGCTGAGGAGACGCTGAGGATACTCATCGCCAACGACTCAGCGCGTGACAGTCGCCAGGTCGGCATCGTTGATGCGAAAGGGGGCTCGGCGAGTTGGACAGGCAGAGAGTGTTTCGACTGGGCTGGAGGCATTACCGGGAGCAGCGTCGGCGGGAAAGGGGAGATCATTGTGGGCAAGGGCTTTGCAGCGCAAGGCAACATTCTCGTCGGGAAGGAAACCGTTGAAGCGTTGGCAAGGACGTTTCAGGAGACGAAGGGCACGCTTGCTGACAGGCTCGTCGCTGCCTTGGTGGCTGCAGGGAAGGCTGGCGGCGATAGGCGTGGGGAGGAATCAGCCGCTCTCCTGGTGAAGCGGAAAGGCGCTGGTTACGATGGCACAACGGATGATCTCATTGATATCAGCATTTACGATCATCCAAAGCCTCTGCAGGAACTCGAACGGATCTACCAGCTTCACAAATTGTATTACTTCCGGACTGATCCAAAGAATCTGATCAAGATCGACGCCGCGATCTGCAAAGAGCTGCAAACCATCTTGAGCAGCAAGGCATACAAAGGATTTGAATTCTATGCGGGTCCTCTCAGCGGCATTTTTGATGCAAAAACGAAGAAGGCTCTGCAGGATTTCATGGGGTGGGAGAACTACGATGTCCGGATTCGAGATGACGATCAAATAGACAAGGAGGTGCTGGTGGACATCCGAAAGAACTTTGCGGAGTGGAAAGCGGGGAAGAAACAGTAGTGAAGAGAGACGTGACAAGTAAGATGGGAGACATTAGACGAAAGACGTGAGATGTGGGACGGAATGATCCATCGCCGGCGCATTGACCGACAACCTACAACCTACAATCTACAACCTATAACCGAATCATGAAAGCGATTGTCAAACCAAGACCGATCGACGGACGAGATTGGCCGAAAGGTCTTCAGATCATTGACAAACCTGAGCCAACAATCGAGGCCCCCAACGACGTTATTATCAACGTTTATGCAGGGGCGATTTGCGGAACCGACGTCGGCATATACAATTCAAAAGAGTCGCTCCGCGTTCAAATGATGAGAGCAAAGACGGATCCCGTTACGGTCGGCCACGAGTTCAGTGGCAGGATCGTCGCCGCCGGGAAACATGCTCGATTGCATCTCGCACGAATGATCTTTCAGAAGGCCAAAAATAATGTCGGCTTGAGGAAGCTGCTGCGCCACAAAACAGCCCGATCATTCTCCTCGGAAAGCAATTTTCTGAATTTTCTGGAAAAGAAGTTTTTCAGCACCGCCGAGATGCATGTCACCTGTGGGACCTGTTACCAATGCCAGCTTGGAGAGTATCACGTCTGCAGAAACACAATCATCAAAGGTGTTCATGACGACGGTGCGTGGGCACCGTACGTCAAGGTCCCCGCAGAGAACGTCCGGCTCTTCTATCAGCGAGAGGTCCCTCCCGAGATCATCAGCTTCATGGATGCTCTCGGCAACGCCACCCACACGGTGATGTCTGCCCCGATCAAGGGAAGAAGCGTGGCTGTGCTCGGGTGCGGCGTCCAGGGACTGATGGCCGTTGCTGTCGCCAAGCACGCAGGTGCAAAACGCATTTATGTCACTGATGCCTCCCATGAGGAGTTCTCACACGACAAACTGGTCGCGAATCGGTTTGCGCTGGCACAAGTGTATGGGGCTGACCATTGCTTCGACGTAGCTCGCGAGGACGAACGCAAAGGGTTTTACGAAATGGTGATGCGAGAAACGAATCAGACTGGAGTTGATGTCGCGCTCGAGATGTCGGGCAGCTATCGCGCGTACGAAGATGCCGAGCGCGTGCTGCGCATGGGTGGGGAGTTCTCGCTGCTTGGCATCCCTTCGGGTACCATGCAAGTGGATTTTGCGAAGAACATCATCTTCAGCGGCATCACGGTGCACGGCATCATCGGCAGGCGGGTATTTCAGACGTGGGATCAAATGGAAGCCTTGTTGAAGACCGGCCTTGCGAAGGAATTCATGAAGACCGGCTTCATCACGCACCAGCTTCCGCTTGAGGAGTTCGAGAAGGGGTTTGCTGCAATTCGTGCTGGCGATGCGAACAAGGTTCTTTTCAAGCCGTAAGGGCACCCAAACGCGAGGAGACGAACGCACCCTCCGACGCTTCTCCTGGGTGTGTGGCGGAACCGTCTCGTCATCCGTTGATCACATGGGGAAGAGATGATCGCAGGAGTGGGCACAGACGTCGTCGACATAGACAGATTCAGGAAACTCAGGGAGAGACGGGAGTTTCTTGAACAGGTGTTCACTGCCAACGAAATCCACGCTGGCTCGGAAGGACCAGCACCAGACTCTTTTTTTGCTATGTTGTTTGCTGTCAAGGAGGCCCTGTTGAAAGCGATGGGATGCGGGCTTCAGCGGATGTCACTATGGCGTGAGATCGAGGTCACGAAGAATGAGAAGCTCCACCTTTCAGGCTCTCTCCAGCAACTTGCCAAAGAGAAATCGATACAACGAGTTCATATTTCAAAAGCGCATTCAGGGAACGATGCCGTTGCCTTCGTCGTGTTAGAAACAACTGATAGCGAGGAGATCGCATGAGCAACATTGGTTCGTATGAGTCGAGGCTCATAGAATACGACTGGAAGAACTCCGAAGAAGAACTTGGGTACGGAAAAAACGGTAACTATAACATCGGGTATTTTTGCAGTGATCGTATCTGTGAACGAGGCCTGGGGAAGAAGACCGCTCTCATTTGGGAGGGCTTCACTGGTGAGGTCAAGCGATACACGTACGATGACTTGCGGATCAACAGCAACGCCTTCGCCTCGATGCTGAGGTCCATCGGCCTTCAACCCGGCGATCGGATTTGCATCTTCATGGATCGCATTCCAGAGTTGTACATTTCTTTTCTGGGCGTCTTGAGAATGGGCGGCATCGTTCAACCGCTCTTCTCGGCTTTTGGAGAAGAAGCGCTCTCGATGCGTCTCGGGGATGCGAAGACAAAGGCAATCCTCACGACAAGGAAACACCTTGGCAAGGTGCGAAGGACTCGTTCCACACTTCCCGAACTCCAGCATGTGATTGTCGTCGACGCTGGCGTCAAGTCGTTGGAACATGGGGAGCTTGGTTTTCTGATGGAGAGCGCGCCAAAGGAAGAGAAGGTGGAGATTGCACAGGTCGGTCCGGAGACACCTTCCGTTCTCCATTACACCTCCGGCACGACGGGGAAACCGAAGGGGGCATTGCACGTCCATTCTTCGATTGTCGCACAGTACATCACAACCAAATGGGTTCTCGATCTGCTTCCGGACGACGTGTACTGGTGCACCGCTGATCCCGGTTGGGTGACCGGTACCTCGTACGGTATCATCGGCCCGTGGGCGATCGGCATCACGCAGGTTGTGCTCGACGCGGGCTTCAGCGCTCAGAAATGGTATGCGTTCATTGAGAAGCATAAGGTTTCGGTCTGGTATTCGGCACCGACAGCCATTCGTCTGTTGATGAAGGAGGGTCTGGAACCGGTGGGCAAAGCAAATCTCTCGACGCTCAGGCATCTTGTCAGCGTTGGCGAGCCGCTCAATGCCGAAGCGGTGATCTGGTCGGAGAAGGCGTTTGGGAAGCCATTTCACGATTCGTACTGGCAGACCGAAACCGGGTCGATTGTGATTTCAAACTATCCCGGCATGAAAATCAAGCCCGGCTCGATGGGGAAGCCGTTCCCCGGGATCACCGCGGCCGTGCTGAATCCGAAAACTTATGAGCCCATCAAAACGGCTGGTACGGTCGGACTCATCGCCCTCAAGCCCGGATGGCCATCGATGTTCAGGACGTACTGGAGTAACCAGGAGACCTACGACCGCAAATTCAAGAACGGCTGGTACATCAGCGGGGATCGATCAAGCATTGATGCGGACGGATATTTCTGGTTCGTCGGCCGGGACGATGATGTCATCAACACGGCGGGACATCTTGTTGGTCCTTTTGAGATCGAGTCTGCTCTTTTGGAGCATCCGTCCGTCGCCGAGTCGGCTGCCGTGGGCAAGCCGGATCCCATCAATATGGAGGTCGTCAAGGCATTTATCGCCCTCAAACCGGGGTATGAGAAGAACGATGACTTGACAATGAACATCATGAATTTCATTCGCAAGAAGCTTTCACCGCTGGCGATGCCGCAGGAGATCGAGTATGTCGATTCGTTGCCCAAAACGCGAAGCGGCAAGATTATGAGAAGATTGCTTCGGGCCAAGGAGTGGGGCGAAGAAATTGGAGACATTTCCACGCTCGAGAACGACTGACGGTGACACGACGCGGCTTGTTTCACTCCCCAGAGAGGTCGGTATGGCTGAAGACGTAAAGAAGATCCTCATTGACTACGTCAAAAAAGAGTATCTCGATGAAGACTCGGACCAGGAGATTACTGAAGACACAAAGCTCATCTCGAGTGGAATTGTGGATTCATTTTCCATGGTGTCCCTGAAACTCTTTCTCGAGAAGAAATATCAGATCAAGATCCCCGATGAGAAGGCGACGCCTGACACTTTCGATTCGGTCAACAACATTATCGCGTTGCTGAGAGAGTTCAAAGCTCTCTGAAAGGAAGGACTATGGCCTACAGCGAGAACGCCAAGAGTCATTACGAGAGTGAACTGAAATCCATTCGGGGAGCCGGTCTCTTCAAGGAAGAGCGTTTCATCAAGACTCCGCAGAGTGCGCGAATAAAAGTTGAATTTCCCGTCGGTGCCCCGGACAAAGAAGTCCTCAATTTCTGTGCAAACAACTACCTGGGGCTCTCCAGCCATCCGGAGGTGGTCGAAGCTGCGCACAAAGGCCTTGAATCTCACGGCTACGGCATGTCCTCCGTGCGGTTCATCTGTGGTACGCAAGATATTCACCAGACGCTCGAGAAGAAACTGAGCGAATTCCTTGAAACCGAAGACACGGTGCTCTTCCCATCTTGCATGGAGGCAAACGCCGGGCTCTTTGAGGTTGTTCTCGACAAGGACGATGCGATGATCGCTGACCGCTTGGTCCACGCCTCGATCGTTGACGGTATGAAACTCTGCAAGGCCCAGCTTTACAACTACAAGCATCTCAACATGGCTCATCTGGAGGAGAAACTCCAGGAGACGCAGGGATGCCGATTCCGCATGGTGATCACCGACGGAGTGTTTTCCATGGACGGGGACATCGCGCCGCTGGACAAGATCTGTGACCTGGCAGAGAAGTACGATGCGATGGTGATGGTGGACGATTCGCACTCCACGGGTTTTCTCGGCAAGCGTGGGAAAGGAACGCATGAGCACTGTGGAGTGTTGGGACGTATTGACGCGATTACGACAACGTTGGGAAAGGCACTCGGGGGTGCGGCAGGTGGATGCGTGAGCGGGCGAAGGGAAATCGTCGAGTTGTGCCGGCAGCGTGCGCGACCGTACCTCTTCTCAAATACCGTCCCTCCCGTGGTCATCGCAGCCTCTATCAAGGTGATCGATCTTATCTCACAATCAACGGATCGGCGCAACAAGCTCGAAGACAACACGAAGTACTTCCGTGAAAAGATGACAAAGGCCGGATTCGATATCAGGCCCGGCGAGCATCCAATCGTCCCGGTGATGCTCTACAACGCCAAGCTTGCGCAGAATGTTGCCCGCGATATGTACGAGGAAGGGGTCTACGTGGTCGGGTTCTTCTTCCCGGTAGTGCCCCAGGGGCAGGCGCGCATCAGAGTGCAGATCTCAGCCGATCACGAGAGAGACCATCTCGACACAGCGATCGCCGCCTTCACGAAGGTTGGCGCGAAGCACAACATTCTGGGAAAGAAGAAGGACGAGATCATCGCGATGTACGGTATGTGATACAGCAGGAGACAACGCCCGCAGAAGTATCCGCATCATCTCACACGTCACAAGAAGGAGGAGACCGCACACGCTCATGGCAGTGCACGAACGAGTACGGGATTTCTATCGCAATGAGCTGATAGAACTGCAGTATGCCGATCTGTTCAAGGAAGAACGATTCATCCACTCTCCGCAAAGGGCGGATATCACCGTCGAGTACCCTGCAAACTCAGAGCTCAAAGAGGTCATCAACTTTTGCGCCAACAACTACTTGGGCCTCTCGAGCCACCCCGCGCTGATCGAGGCAGCGAAGAAAGGGTTGGAGGAGCGGGGATTTGGCCTGTCGTCGGTGCGTTTCATTTGCGGGACACAGGATCTGCATAAGGAGCTCGAAAAAAAGATCTCCGAGTTCCTGGGAATGGAGGATGCTATTCTCTACTCGTCGTGCTTTGATGCCAACGGAGGGGTGTTTGAGGCTCTCCTTGGCGAAGAAGACGCGTTGATCTCTGATGAGCTGAACCACGCTTCGATCATCGATGGCATTCGCTTGTGCAAGGCTGACCGGCACCGGTACAAACACTCGGATTCGAAGGACCTTGAGCACCATTTGAAACAGACGCAGAGCAAACGATTCAGGATGATCGTTACGGATGGCGTGTTCTCGATGGACGGTGTCATTGCGAAGCTCGATGAGATCTGCAATCTGGCGGAAGAATATGACGCCATGGTGGTGGTGGATGATTCCCATGCGACAGGTTTTGTGGGGGAGAATGGCCGCGGAACGCACGAATACTACGATGTGATGGGGAGGGTTGATATCATCACAACCACGTTTGGCAAGGCTCTCGGCGGTGCATCGGGAGGATGTATTGCAGGTGAAAAGGTGTTCATTGATCTTCTGCGGCAGCGTTCGCGGCCGTACCTGTTCTCAAACACTTTGAATCCGGTTGTCGTTGCTGCAACAATCAAGGCAATCGATTTGCTCAAGGAATCAAGCGCGCTGCGGGACAAGCTCAACGAGAACGCGCGCTACTTCAGGCAGAGAATTCGAGAGGCGGGATTTGAGATCAAGGATGGATTCCATCCCATCGTCCCCATCATGCTCCATGATGCTGGAGTTGTTCAAGCCATGGCTCGTGAGCTGTACGATGAGGGGATCTACGTCATAGGATTCTTCTATCCCGTTGTGCCGAGAGGTACAGCGAGGATACGCGTCCAGCTCTCTGCCGCGCACGAAAAACATCACATCGACCGCGCAATCGATGCCTTTGTGAAGGTGGGCAAGAAGCTCCGCGTCCTCAAATGACCAATCTATCGAAGGAGGAAGTTGTACGAGAGCTCCCCTCAGCGCTCTTGCGGTTCAATTCGCGGCTTCTCCCCGTCGACATCCATGACTCAGCCAGAACAGTTTCTCGAGGTCTCCAACCCCTTTCTCGGATCGGCACTTGCGGCGGTCGGGAGATGAGCCAAGAATGAAGAGCCGACTCGTCTTCATCGATTTGCTGCGAGGCTGGGCGACCATCGTGATGATCGAGGTTCATGTCTTCAACGCGTTCATCATCCCGGCGTTCAAAGAAACAGGGTGGTTTGGAGTCGTAAACTATATCAACGGCTTGGTGGCGCCGAGTTTCCTTTTCGTCGCGGGCTTTGTGTTCGTTATCGCGAGCCAGCGAAAGCTCGAGGAGTTCAGGACGTTTGGAAAGTCGTTCCGGAGGCAGCTCGGACGCATCGGTCTGATTTGCGTAGTCGCATACGGGCTGCACCTTCCGTTCTTTTCTTTTTCCCGAACCATTCACGAAACGACGGAATCAGGCTGGCTACCGTTCTATCAAGCCGACATCCTGCACTGCATCGCTCTCGGTCTTCTGGTGGTCTTCCTGGGCCGTATTCTGATCAAAAAGGATGTCGTCTACCAGTGGTACCTGATTCTCCTCGGGTCGGCGGCGGTGCTCATTGCGCCGCTCATTTGGGACGTTGAATTCGTGCCGGCCATTCCCGCAGTGATTGCCGCATATCTCAATGGCCAACACTTCTCCCAGTTCCCGGTGTTTCCATGGCTTGGATTTCTGATGTTCGGGGCTGTCACGGCAATCGCATACTCTCGATGGAGAGCTTCGGAAAAGGAAATGGAGTTTATCCGGACCGTCGGCATCATAAGCGGGGTCTTGATCGTCGCGGGATCACTTCTCATTGAGCTGCCCGTTCGATTCGCAGGGGTCTCAACCGCGATTCGGGCGAACCCATTGTTTTTCGCCTCGAGGCTCGGAATTGTCCTGCTGCTGATGCTGATCTGCTGGTACTACGTCGAGAAACGAAAAACGGGGCGATCGTTCGTGCTCGATGTGAGCAGAGAGTCGCTGCTCGTCTACACCGCGCACTTGTTAGTCATCTACGGACGGTTCTGGAATGAAAAAGGCCTTGCCTTGTGGTACGGCGGAACGTTCGGAATCGGTCAGTGCGTGATGGCGACTCTGGGGCTTATTCTGCTGATGGTTGCTTCCGCAAAGACCTGGGGCTGGTTGAAACAGCGATCGTTGCCGGCGGCAAGAATTGTGTCGTATGCCACGGGACTGATTGTGCTTCTTGTCTTCTTCATAAAGAAAAGTTGAGAATGATATGGATACAGCACTTCTCATTCTACTTGCTGCGGTCGTTGTCCTTCTGGTCATCCTGCTCGTGCGGCTCTCCCCGCGCAAACAGGAAGAGTCAAGTCAGTCAACGCTGCTCATTCAGCAGCAGATTGATGCCCTTCGCGGTGAGGTGAACCAAAGCCTCAAGAACACCGCGGATTCCTTGGGGGACTCGCTGAAGAACACTCAGGATGCACTCTATCAGAGCTTGAAAATCACATCGGATACCGTGAACCAGCAGCTGAGCAATGTCACCAACCAGCTTTCCGGTGTGACACACCAGCTGCAAAATAATACCGGCCAGGTTGGCTCCAGACTCGATAACGCTGCAAAGGTGATTCAGGATGTTCAGAACAAGCTTGGAGAGCTGGGCAAGGCGACGCAGGAGATCAAGGAGCTTGGTCAGAGCGTTTCAAAGTTGGAGGAGATGTTGAAGGCTCCAAAATTCAGAGGCGGCCTGGGAGAGCTCTTGCTGGAGGATTTATTGAAGCAGGTGCTGCCCACAAATGCCTACGACACACAGTACAAGTTTCGCAATGGACAGGCCGTCGACGCGGTCATTCACACAGCGGGGGGGATGGTCCCAGTTGACGCAAAGTTTCCTCTCGAGAACTTTCAGAAGATGGTCGAGGCAAAATCCGAGCAAGAGAAGAAGACGGCGCTGCGCACTTTCCGATCGGATGTGAAGAAGCACATTGACGCCATTTCGGAGAAGTATATTCTTCCGGATGAAGGGACGTTCGATTTTGCACTGATGTACATCCCCGCCGAGAATATCTACTACGAGACGATCATCAAGGACGAGTCGGTTCCTGACGAAGAGGGCCTGTACACGTACGCGACGAGGAAGCGGGTTGTCCCGGTCTCCCCGAACAGCTTCTACGCGCACCTGCGCGTCATTGCGCTGGGATTCAAAGGCCTGCAAATCGAGAAGACGGCAAAGGTGATCTTCGAGAATCTCGAGAGGCTTGGCTCCGAGCTTCAGAAGTTCTCCGACGTGTTCGACACGCTCGGAACCCAGCTCAACAATGCGAAGAACAACTATGACAAGGCCGACAAGCAGTTGAATGCCCTTGTTGAGAAATTCAAATCGGTTCAGTCGATCCCGGAATCTGCGGCACCCGATCAACTGGATGCCTTCAAGGGAGATGGATAGAGGGAATTTGGTGCAGCGGGCAAAAAAAAGTCCCCGATAAGGGGACTTTTTTGTTGTAACTCGTGGCAGGTCTCGCTACACGCGGACAATGTTGTACGCGCGCTTTCCCTTCTGTTCTTCCTTCAATTCGAATTGCACGGTATCGCCCTGGAAAAGCTTGTCACGAAACCCTGTGTTCTTCACGTTGCTTTTGTGGAAGAAGATTTCCTCGCCGTTCTCGGTGATGATAAATCCAAAACCCTTCGAGGAGTTGTAGAATTTGACGGTACCTCGATTCATTGAGTCTTTCCTTTCGCAGACCTCAACAATAGTTCAAAACAAGAAACCCCAGCCAGCTCAAGCTAACTGGGGTTCGGGTTTTCCCGCTCGGTTATATTTTCTCCACCTTTGCGGCCTGAAGGCCCTTCGGTCCGTTTTGAACTTCAAACTGGACCTGGTCACCCTCGTTCAGGGTCTTGTAGCCTTCGCCAACAATCGCCGTGAAGTGAACAAATACATCCTCGCCGTTTTGACGAGAAATGAAGCCGTACCCTTTGGCTCCATTGAACCACTTGACTGTTCCCTTTTCCATGGAACAAATCCTTTCAAGAAGATTTTAAAAATGGTGTACACGAGACAGCTAGCCAAGACGTCTCGCCTTCGCAGGCAAGTTTCGCTATGGATGATTGGCGATGCCCAGCCTCGTGAAGCTTGAAAGGCTACGAAAACGGACACAGTCAGAACATCACAGCTACGACGCATGAGCGTGGCTACGTCGTCCGCGGATGAAAGCAGTGCTTCCACCTGCAGGGACAGAACGGTGTACTGTTAATTGCACATACAAGATAGAGGAATTTAGATTGATAAACAAGAAGAATTCGATGGCGGCCAAATTGGTCGTTCAGCTACAGTCACCGCACCTCGGCGCTTTTCTGGAATCAAGAGGGGAAATTCTTTATCTTCAGCCTCGCAGGGTCCGTGTGCTTTCCGACTGATCTCGTCGAATGCCGTCTCGGACGCAGGGAGGGAATATGAGACCTCTCAAACGTATCGGTGTCTTAACTGGCGGAGGCGACTGCCCAGGACTGAGTGCCCTCGTTCTTGGCATCGCTCGGCCGGCCGTGTCGCATTTCGGTGCGACGGTCATAGGCATACTGGGTGGTTTTGAGGGGCTGGTCGAGGGAAAAATGCGTGAGCTTCCGGCGAAGGAGGTGATGGGAAGTGCGATCTCAGGCGGAGCCATGCTTGGGACTTCGGACAAAGGCGACCCGTTCCATTTCCCCATACAAACGCAGCAGGGCATCGATATTCTGGATTGTTCTGAGGATGCCGTCAGGAATTGTCGAGACTGGAATCTTGATGCGCTCATCGCGATCGGTGGCGATGGCACGATGCACATTGTTGACAAGTTCACCGATCTCGGTCTCAATCTTATCGGAGTGCCGAAGACCATTGACAACGATCTTGCGGGAACAGATGCCTCTTTTGGGCATGATTCTGCCGTCCGCATAGCGACCGACGCGATCGATCGAATTCAGACAACTGAGTCGGTACACTACACGGTCTTGGTTGTCGAGGTGATGGGTCGCTATGCCGGATGGATTGCATTGGGAGCAGGTCTCGCCGGCGGGGCGGATGCTATTCTAATCCCCGAAATACCATTCAAATGGGAGAAGGTTTGTGAGCATGTTGTCAGACGAGGAAAGCAAGGCAGTCGATCGAGTGTCATCTGCGTTTCAGAAGGGGCGCGGCCTGCTGGCGGGGAGATTGTCGAGAAAGAAAATGAAGTGGGAAGCAGTGATCCGAGCCCTCGCGGGGGCATCGGCGACCTCGTCGGAAGAAGAATCGCGGAAATGACGGGGCTCGACACTCGCGTCACTGTGTTGGGTCAGCTGCAGCGCGGAGGCGATCCCACTGCGTTTGATCGGATCCTTGCCAACAGATTTGGCGCCAAGGCGGTTGAGCTGGCTTCGCAGGAGCAATCTGGTCACATGGTCAGCCTGCGGGGCACAGAAGTCGTTGCAGTCCCCGTGCGAGAGGCGACTCAGAAGATCAGGACGGTTCCGCTCGATTCGCAACTCGTCTTCGCTGCACGCGCTGTTGGCACGTGCTTCGGAGAATAGTCCACCGAGCATTGGCTGCGGCAGATCCGGAGACCTGCAATATCTTCTTCTTGTGTTCGCGGCCGAGCCATCCGAATCAGGAGCAAATGGTGTGAGCCATCACTCTTCAAATACTCTCACCCTCGTGTGCTGCATCGTAACGCTTTGCCTCTCCAGGGTCGTGCCAGAGGTCAATGCTCACCAGCAAGTGTTCAACGTCAGAGATTTCGGCGCGACGGGGAGGAAGGCAGAGAACGCTCAAGCGGCAATTCAACGGGCGATTGATAGTTGCGCTCAATCGGGGGGCGGGATGGTTTATGTCCCACCAGGAGAGTACACCTCAGGGACCATTCACCTTCGCAGCCACGTGCGATTTTTTGTCGAGGCTGGTGCCACCGTTTATTCCGTGAAGGACAAAAGCGCGTTTGACAAAGACGCCTTGTTTTACGGGGAAGACCTCGAGAACATTTCGCTTGAGGGGCGTGGGACAGTTGACGGTCAGGGCGAGTACGAGTGGCGCCTAAACGATATTCGGGACGACTTCATACGCCCGAATCAGGAGTTGATGGAAGCTCTCGGCAAACCGCTCATTCGTTCGTTCCCCAGGAAGAATCAATATGGAAAGTTGATTCTTCTCCTCCGCTGCAAAGACGTCCTCATCTCCGGGCTCTCTCTCGTGCGTTCTCCCTCTTGGACAATTCACCCATACGGCTGCGAGCGCCTGGTAATCGACGGCGTCTACATTCGCTCAAGCCTTGCGGAGGGGGTCTGGGCGGACGGGATTGACCCCGACGGGTGCAAGGACGTCAGGATATCGAACTGCACGATCGAAACGGGTGATGACGCGATCGTTTTCTACTCGATGAACTGGTTCGGCCCCGCGCTCCCCTGCGAGAACATTACAATAACGAACTGCCGCCTCTCGTCCGCATCCAGTGCACTCAAGTTCTGCGACGGCAACATGAACTGCGTGCGAAACGTCGCCGTCGATAACTGCGTCATCACCAACTCCAACCGGGGCATTGCCTTCATGGTGTTCGACGGCGGGTATGTCAGCGATGTGGTGATTTCCAACCTCACGATCGAGTGCAGGCGTCACGACTGGTTCTGGTGGGGTGACGGTGATCCATTCCATTTCAATATCAAAAGGCGAAGCGAGGTCCATCCTCAGATCAAGTGGGAAAACGAACCTCCAGCGGGCTCGATACGGAATGTGCTTATCAAAAACGTGATCGCGCACGGCAGGGGATCCAGCGTGATCAACGGACATCCCGACAGCTGGCTCGATGGAATCACCTTTGAGAACATCAAGCTCTTTCTGTCGACTGAGACGACCGTTGCGTATGACAAAGCTGTGCACGCGTTCAAGTTTCAGATGGCGAAGAACCTCAGGCTGAGGAACATCGAGATATTCTGGGAAAAGCCTGAGTCAAAGAAATGGGAAAGTGCTTTGTACATAGAAGACGTCAAGGGATTGGAGATCGATGGTTTCAGTGGGAGGCAGGCAAAGTTGGGATCGGTGGTGGCCGCGGTAACGCTGAACCGTGTTGAGGGGGTCACCGTCCGTGATTGTCAAGCTCACGCTGGCACAGAAACTTTCCTTCAGGTTACGGGAAAAACTTCGGGTGATATTTACCTTGTCGGCAATGATTTCCGTCAGGCGAGAACACCGTACAAGCTGGGGAGTGAAGTCCGGAAAAATGCGATCCGCGCGTTGGCGAGCTTTCCTCCCCGGTAGTCCCGTGCCGGTCAAGAAGGGATGGTCAGTTGATGAAGGCAGCAATAGTTACCAAATTCGGGCCGCCCGAAGTTCTGAAGATTCTCGAATGGCCGACTCCAGAGCCAGCCCCAGGGGAAGTCCTGATCCGCACGAAGGCGATCGGACTCAATTTTGCCGACGCGTTTGCGCGTATGGGCCGCTATCCGAGTGTGCCAGAGCCACCGTTCATTCCCGGTATTGAATTGTCCGGCAAGATCGAGCGGGTCGGAATAGGGGTGAGGGGCTTCAGGAAGGGAGAGCGTGTGGGTGCCGTCAGGAAACATGAGGCTTACGCGGAATACGTTTGCGTACCCGCGGCTCAGACAATGCGGCTTCCGAAGAATATGTCCTTTGAAGAGGCTGCGGCTTTTCCTGTCACTTACCTGACCGCCTATCACGGCCTCGTGACATTGGCGCATATTGTGTCGGGGGAAAAGCTCCTGCTCCATGCGGCCGCAGGAGGCGTCGGTACGGCCGCAATTCAGTTGGCAAAGCATTTCGGTGCCGAGGTGTATGCGACCGCGAGCTCGAGCGAGAAGTTGGACGTTGCCCGACGGGAGGGAGCAGACCACCTGATCAATTATCGAACTGAGGATTTCTCAAAGGTCATACGATCGGACACTGACGGCTACGGAGTTGATGTTGTCCTGGACTCAGTGGGAGGGAGGGTGTTCCGCAAGGGATGGAAGCTGCTTGCGCCGATGGGGAGATACGTGTTGTTCGGTTTTGCGGCGGTGACGGGGAAAAGGAGGGTGCAGAAGGTTAGGGCGGTTCGCGAGTTAGCATCGATTCCCTGGATCTTTCCTCCCTCGCTCGTAACGAAAAACGTGAGTCTGACGGGCTTCAATCTCTTTTTCCTGATGCACAAGACTGAGTATCTCAGAAGTACACTTCAAGAAATGCTGAAGCTCTACCAGAAACGTGTGCTCCGGCCCGTCATCGGTGCCAAGTATCCCTTCGAGCGGATTGCGGAAGCCCAGGCGTTTCTTCAGTCGAGAAAGAGCGCAGGCAAAGTGGTGGTCGTGTTGTAGACCGAGTCATCGAGCCATCGGCGTGATCGAAAGAACGCACTATTGTAGCGACGATTCGATGAACCGATGAGCCGATGATCAAATGACCCGATGAAATCATTTCAATTCCTCTGATGCTGTCACGAGCCGTTGAATCTCGCATCATTGAGCCCGATTTCCTCTTGCTGGCATACTGCAGCGGCTACTTCCCGATGGCGGATGCCAAGTCGGGAGAGATCGGTTGGTATTCGCCTGATCCGCGCGCCATAATTGAGCTGGAGGAGTTGAAGATTCCGCGGAGCCTGAAATTGACCCTGAAAAAGAATCCGTTTGAGATTCGGCTCGACCGACGATTTGAAGAAGTCATGAGGGCGTGTGCGGAGCGAGAAGATACATGGATCTCAGAAGAAATCGTGCAGAGCTATCTCCAGCTTCACCAGCTTGGTCTCGCTCACAGCGTCGAGTGCTGGAAGAACGCAGAGCTCGCCGGGGGGCTTTACGGTGTTGCCATTGGGGGTGCGTTTTTCGGAGAGTCGATGTTCAGCCGGGTGCGTGATGCCTCAAAGGTCGCGCTGGTGTCTCTGGTCAATCGTTTGAGAGATCGGGGATTTGAGCTACTCGATACGCAGTTCATCACACCGCATCTTGCCCGGTTCGGCGCGAAGGAGATACCGAGAGAGGAATATCTGGCGAGGCTCAAGGCCGCGCTGCGGAAGAATTGTCAATTCATCTGAAAGCGTTCAACCTCACGAGAAGGTCCAACAATGTCGACATCGTTCCGAGTTCCTGTCATCACTCAAACCAATTTCCCCACGCTCAAGCTCGTGAACCGCGGGAAAGTGAGGGACATCTACGACTTCGATGACTCACTGCTCATTGTCGCAACGGATCGACTCTCTGCCTACGATGTCGTCATGCAGCAGGGGATTCCGTTCAAAGGAAAGGTCTTGACGCAGATCTCTGATTTCTGGTTTGAGGAGACGAAGGATCTCGTGCCGAATCATCTGATCTCCCCAATCATCTACGACTTTCCTTCAGCCTGCAAGCCGTACTGGAGGGAGCTTGAGGATCGAACGATGCATGTGAAGAAGACGAAACCGCTGCCCATCGAGTGCGTCGTGCGCGGGTATCTGTCCGGATCAGGCTGGCAGGAATACAGGAAAACTCAAGCTGTGTGCGGTATTCCACTCCCGCCTGGACTCGTTGAATCTGGCAAACTCCCTGAGCCGATCTTCACCCCCGCCACAAAAGAGGAGGTTGGCAAACACGACGAGAACATTACCTTTGAACGTGCGTCGCAAATCATCGGCAAAACTCTGGCAGAGCAGGTGCGGGATCTCTCCATTCGAATCTACAAACGCGCAGCGGCCATGGCAGAAGAGAAGGGGATCATCATTGCCGACACCAAAATGGAATTCGGTGTCGCCGACAGTGGGCAGCTCATTTTGATTGATGAGTTGCTCACTCCCGATTCCTCCCGGTTTTGGCCGAAGGACAAGTATCAGCCAGGCAGAGGCCAAGAGAGCTTCGACAAACAGTTCGTCCGAGACTACCTCGATTCGATCAACTTTAATCGGAAGCCCCCGGCACCACAACTACCGGAGGATGTTATCTTCAAAACCTCAGCGCTCTATCTTGAAGCTCTGAAAAGATTGAGTGGAAAAAATCTCTTGTAGCGCTCTGCAGGTGTCGGACAGCTTGCGACTGAACAGTGAGAAAACAAGAATGAAGGAAGGTTATCGCATACTCGAGCATCCATCGGACATGGGAATCGAGGCCCATGGATCGTCCATGAAGGAGGTATTCGAATATGCCGCGCTTGGTCTTGTTTCGATCATCGTTGACCCGGCGACGATTGACCCGGTTGAGCAGCGCTATGTCAAATTGAAAGGATCAGATCCGGAGAATCTGCTCGTGAAATGGCTGTCGGAAGTCCTTTACCTTTACGATGGACAGGAATTCTTGGTCTCCGACGTGACTATCGAGCGGCTCACTTCATGCGAGCTGGAGGCGGTGGCGACGGGCGAAACAGCAGACGAGCGTAAGCATTCTTTTAAGACCGATGTGAAGGCCATTACCTATCATCAGTTGAAGGTGGAGGAGCGGGAGGATGGGTGTGTTGTAACAGTCTTTGTCGATATCTAGAGGGTCGTAGATTGAAGATTGTAGATTGTGGATTGAAGAATGTAGATCGATAATTGTGCGTTCAGTGCGTCCCACTTTTTTTTGGCGGGATAGATTGAAGATTGGCAATCGGAAACGCAATGTCGTGGGTCGTGCGCGGTAGGTTGGATGATGGAGGGTGAATCCGATGATTCAGAAACTTGACGACTATCGGTATCTTATTCCTCGATCCTTCCGCGAGGGAATGAACATTGAGGGCTTGATCTATGCGAACGAAGAGTTGTTCAAAGCTATTGAGCGTGATCAGACCTTGATGCAGGTCGCAAACGTGGCAACGCTTCCCGGACTTGTTGGCCGCTCGCTGGCGATGCCCGATGCACATCAGGGTTATGGATTTGCCATTGGTGGCGTTGCTGCGGCAGACCTTCAGATGGGGGTTGTTTCCGCTGGCGGAGTTGGATTTGATATCAACTGCGGCGTAAGACTGTTAAGGTCCGATCTTTTCCTGGACGAAGTCAAGCCTAGAATCGATGGACTGTTGAACCAGATGTTTCGCGATATCCCGTGCGGCACCGGCAAAAAGGGCATCATGGGTGGCCTTAGTTATGAGGAGCTCGATCGAGTGCTCGAGAGCGGCGCTCACTGGGCTGTGAGGAAGGGTTACGGAACCGAGGAGGATTTGCAGCACATCGAGGAAACAGGGTGCATTCCCAACGCTGACGCGAATCAGGTGAGCAAGCGCGCCAAAGAGCGGGGACGCGATCAACTCGGTACGCTCGGCTCCGGAAATCACTTTGTGGAGGTGCAATACGTCACCGAGGTCTTTGATGATGAGGCGGCGAAAGCATTTGGTCTCCGGTCTCAACAAATCGTCATTCTGATTCACACGGGCTCACGAGGTCTTGGTCACCAGGTCTGCACGGACTATCTGGAGATCATGCAGGAAGCGATGCGCAAGTATCACATCACGATTGTTGATCGCCAGCTTGCTTGTGTCCCGATTCAATCCCCTGAAGGGCAAAGGTATCTGAAGGCGATGGCTGCTGCAGCGAACTTTGCCTTCGCCAATCGTCAGATGATCACACACTGGACTCGTGAGGCATTCGTTCGCGTGATTGGAAGAGGCGAGCTGACAATCGTGTACGACGTGTGCCACAACATCGCAAAGGAGGAGACCCACAAAATTGGCGGAGCATCTCGGAAGGTCTTGGTCCACAGAAAAGGGGCAACGAGAGCATTTCCGAGACATCGATCGGAAATTCCAAAAGACTACTATGAAGTGGGCCAGCCGGTGCTGATTCCCGGAAGCATGGGAACGTGCTCGTATGTTCTCGTTGGTACGGAGAGGGCAATGGATGAAACGTTCGGTTCCTCGTGCCATGGTGCGGGGAGGTCGAAGAGCCGCCACGCTGCGAAGAAGGAGATCTCTGCTGATGAGCTTATTCAGCAGCTGAAGGATAAGGGAATCCACGTCCGGGGGGCTTCGAAAAGCGGCTTGACGGAGGAGAATCCGAACGCATATAAAGATGTGAGCTTGGTGGTTGAGGTTGTCCACAACGCGGGGATCGCGAAGAGAGTTGCGAAGCTTATACCTATCGGCGTGATAAAGGGCTGAACCGGTGCAAGAGCTCCCAGTTCAGAGTTTGCAGTTTCAAATTGAAGAGCCGGAACCTATTGACGAAAAGTTCGGTTGAGTGTATGTGAATCTTGCCGGCAAGTTAGAAGGAACCGAATAGTAGCTTGACATACAGTCACTTGGAGATTGAATGCAGCCGTTAACAGAAGAAAATGTCCTAAACGCTCTGAGACTTGTTAAAGATCCAGATCTGCACAGAGATATCGTTGCGTTGAATTTTGTCAAGAATCTTCAGATCAAAGGCAAAGAAATAAGCTTTACACTCGAACTCACTACCCCAGCGTGTCCGGTTCGCGATCAGTTCAAGGCTGATTGCGAAAAGGCCCTCAGGCAGAACATAGAGGGCGTCGGCACTGTGGACATCACGATGACATCAAATGTCACTCCGCATGCCAACACGCAGAAGGACGTCATTCTCCCCGGCGTCAAGAACACGATTGCCGTGGCGAGCGGCAAAGGAGGCGTGGGCAAGTCAACCGTCGCCGTTAATCTTGCGGTCGCGCTTGCTCAGGATGGCGCCAAGGTCGGCTTGGTCGATGCTGATGTCTACGGACCGAGTATCCCCCTGATGTTCGGTATCAATGAACGGCCTCGGGTGTCGCAGAATAAACTGGTACCGCTCGAGAAGTATGGCGTCAAGATTATGTCGATCGGATTTCTCGTGGATCCGATGCAAGCTGTGATCTGGCGTGGACCGATGGCCAGCGGAGCCGTGAAGCAGTTTGTGGGCGACGTAAAGTGGGGTGATCTCGACTATTTGATTTTCGACCTCCCTCCGGGAACCGGTGATATTCAGTTGACGCTTGTGCAGACTATTCCCCTCACGGGAGCGGTCATCGTCACGACGCCGCAAGATGTCGCCCTTGCAGATGCTCGCAAGGGTCTCGTGATGTTCAACAAGGTCAATGTCCCGGTACTGGGGATCGTTGAGAACATGAGTTACTACATCTGCAGCCACTGCGGTCATCGTGAGAATATCTTTGATAGTGGAGGCGGAAGCCGCACAGCTACGGAGTTGGGAGTACCGTTCTTGGGAGAGATTCCTCTCGATACAAAGGTTCGAGTCGGGGGGGACGAGGGGCGACCGATTGTGGTGATGGAAGAAGAATCGCCGCAGGCGCAGGTTATCCGACAGATCGCACGGAACCTCGCGGCCCAGGTGAGCATTAGGAATCTGGTGGCGCCGCAGACTCCGAAGGTGGAGATCATTCTCGGAAACCAGAATTAGCGGCACGGAGCGTGATTACCCAGGAAGTCATACAGGAAAGCCTGACGAAGATCCGCCCCTATCTGCTCGAGGATGGCGGGGACGTGGAGTTGGTGCGGGTGACAGGTGATGGGATTGTCGAAGTTCGGCTGACCGGCTCATGCCAGTCGTGCCCGATGTCTATCATGACTCTGCGCGCAGGAATTGAACGAGCGCTGATGCTCGCGCACCATGAGGTGAAGAGGGTCGAACAAGTTCATTAATCAGAAGAAGGAACCGAGAGGGGAATAACGGCGCCGGGATGTGTTGCTGGCGCCTTTTTATTTCTCTTTGAAATCGACCTCGAAGAGCTTGCCGTCCTTCAACTTGACGATCCTGGCGGGGTACTTCTTGACAAGCTCGTAGTTGTGCGTGGCCATCAAGACGGCTGTGCCGCGCATATTGATCTTCTTCAGCAGCTCGATGATCTCCGCTGACGCACTGGGATCGAGATTTCCGGTGGGTTCGTCTGCCAGAAGGAGGGAGGGCGCATTGACGATCGCACGGGCGATGACCACGCGTTGCTGCTCGCCTCCTGAAAGCTCCTGCGGCATTTGATTTCGCTTGTGGCTCAAGCCGACATCAGCCAGAGCGTGCAGGACGCGTTTCTTGATCTCACTTCTCCGAGTGTTCGTTACATAAAGCGCGAAGGCTACATTCTCGTACACGTCTCGGTCGTCGAGGAGTTTGAAGTCCTGAAAGACGATGCCAAGCCTTCTTCGCAGGAGGGGTATCTCCCGCTCGCTCGTAACTATCGAATCATAGTCTGCAACCTTGACAGTTCCCGTTTCCGGCTTCAGATCCATGTAGAGCAGCCGAAGGAGGGAACTCTTTCCGGCTCCCGTCGACCCCACGAGATAAACAAACTCTCCCGGCTTCATGGCGAAGGTCAGGCCTCTCAAGACGGGGTCTCCGTCGAACGAGACCGTTATGTCTTTGAGCTCAACCATTTGTTCTTCGAAAAGTACGCGGCGAGTTTGATGGCTTCTAGCATGCTCGAGATGTTCGCTTTCCACTTGCCCGCGATATCGTAAGCCGTGCCGTGGCCCGGTGACGTACGAATGATCGAGAGGCCCGCCGAGAAGTTAACGACTTTTTCGAACGAACTCATCTTGATTGGGATCAGACCCTGATCATGATACATTGCCACAATAGCGTCAAATGATTTGTCGGCGCGGATCCCGAAGAATGCGTCAGCTGAGAAGGGGCCTTCAGCTTTGATAGACTGGTTTTGGAGCTCTCGCATTGCAGGAATGATGATGTCCTGCTCTTCGCTCCCGAGTAAGCCCTGTTCGCCTGCGTGCGGGTTGAGGGCAAGGACAGCGATTCGGGGGGCTTTAATCCTGAAATCGCGCCTCAGCGACCCGTCGATGATCGAAACCTTGTCAACAATCTTCTCCTTGCTGATGTGCTCTGCGACATTTCGAAGAGCCGTGTGGATGGTCACGAGCCCGACGCGCATGCTGCCTGCAACAAGCATCATGGCCACTTTCTGGGAGCGACTCAACAGAGCTACCATTTCGGTCTGGCCAGGGAAGCCGTAGCCCGCGATATTCAGCGCTTCCTTAGACGCCGGAGCCGTCACCATCGCATCCGCTTTTCCGGTTGTGCAGAGTTCAACAGCTTTTTCGATCGACACTCCGGCCGACTTCCCCGCTGGCTTCGTTGCCTTGCCGTATTGAATATCTGCCCAGAGTCCGTCTCCAACGTCCAGAACGGGGATTGCGGAAGGATCCTTCCATGGGAATACGACCTTCTGCAACTTCTGTCTGATCTTCAGCGGTCCGCGCAAGTGATCGAAGATGTTGAGCGGCCCGACCAGAATGGGGATACACACTCTTCGGATAGAGGCGTGGACCGCTGCTCTCAAGGCGATCTCAGGTCCGATACCATTGAAGTCGCCGATCGTGATGGCAATCGTCGGTTTCACAGATTCTCTGTCTGGCTAAGGACAAACGTTCCGTTCCGGCTTGGATCGATGAAAACGAATCTTCGCCTCAAGCGTTCGTACGTCCAGATCTCTGTCGGTGCCCCACCCGGTTGGAGCACTTTGTCGGTCTTTGGCGGCGGGCCATACAGAATGTAGATGCGGCCGCGGTCGTTTTTGTAGCCATCCCCCTCGCGCATGGTCGAGAACTTCCTGAGAGCTTCGTCCACTCTGTAGTAATACTCGGCCATGACCTCGTTATACGCGATCGTTGTGTCGCGGGCTCGGGACTTCCAGAAGCTATGAAATTCCTCAGCGCGTCGAGCTGGCGGCCCCGATTGCAGCGCCGCAATCTCGTCTTCGGTTGCGATGTGCCGCAGCGCATCAATGGCAAGCTCGGGATTAATAAGCGAGAATGGCTTGTTCGGCCAAACGAGATGGAAGCTGAGCGTTTGCTTCTTTATCGCCTGTCCGGACAAGTATTCGATATCCAACTTAAACGAACCTGGCTCGAGCTTTTCAAACGGAAGAGGAATGTAGCACGCAATCCAACGGAATGCTGAGGGCACAGTGCCATATCGCATCGAGCCGTTCTGCGTTGTGAGCTTCAACAATCCGTTCCGCATGACGTACTCAGTTCCGTCGAACTCTTGAACGCGAGGTCCTAAGCCATCAAGCTGCCCCTGCAATCTCCAGCGAATCGCCAGAATGTTGAGGGTATCCGGCTGATAGACTTGCGAGAGGATCCCCCCGCGGCCACCGTAAAGGACATTGCCACCACGATTGACGGGGAGCAGATTATCGATGAACACAACTTTGGCCGGGCTATGAATGAGAATTGGGTTTGAGATGTCCAAGGGAGCGAGTTTTGGAATTGTTGCAGTTACGCGCCTGGTTCGCTCGAGGAATGATCGTCCTGATTCGCGATCGTCGAGACTGAACACAACAGTGTACGTTCCAGCCGGGACCGAGAAGGACATAGCGCCTTGCAGATCAAGGGCATGATCAGTCTCTCTCATGGCAGTTCCTCGTGTGAGAGATATCTGGCGGATATCGCGAACCACCGAGACCTTCTGCTCGTTCAGAATTTCCACAACAAGCTCTCCGCGCGCGACATACTCTGATCCTTGCCTCGAGGCCTCATTCCGTACGAAAATGAAGAAATTCTCACCGATCCTGTAATGAACGTTGATGATGGCTTTCGACGTATCCTCTCCGAAGAAAGCGGCGACTTCGTAGCTGATCGGCTGAAGAAGGGATCGTCCAGCACGCTCCTGTTCTATTTGAGCCATAGCCGGGAGGATTGCGCTTAATACCGTGAAGACGAGAACCGTCAGAGATCGTAAGATCATGCAGTATGGATGCATTCTGTCTCCTGATGAATTTGTTGGGATTCGACATCCCGACACCGAAAAGGTAACAAGAAATAGAGTGAACGGCAATCTGAAGCAACTATATCGTCTAGACCAACCACGCGCGATGCTACCTCCATCGACTGAGTAGTTCCGTCAGCAAACGAACGCCGACGCCGGATCCGCCTTTCGGTGTATAGTCTGAATTTTCTTCGAGGATCGCCGTCCCAGCGATGTCAAGGTGAACCCACTTGTAGTCGCCGATGAATTTCTTGAGGAACCATGCGGCGGTGATTGCGCCTGCCCAACGCCCTCCGACGTTCTTGACATCGGCAACGTCACTCTTGATGAGCTTCTCATAATCGTCGAACAGAGGAAGGGGCCAGACGCGCTCGTACGTCGTTTCACCTGCCGCCTCCAGTTTCTTCATCAATCCATCGTCGTTTCCCATCATCCCCGTCGCGTAGTGTCCAAGCGCGACAACACAAGCTCCCGTGAGTGTGGCCAGGTCGATGACAGCCGCGGGCTTGAACTTCTCTGCGTAGGCCAATGCGTCAGCCAGGATGAGGCGACCTTCCGCGTCAGTGTTGTCAACTTCGGATGTCTTGCCGTTGAAATGGCGGAGAACGTCGCCCGGCCGGATAGAACTGCCGCTGGGCATGTTTTCGACGGCGGGGATAAGTCCAACGAGATGAACGGGAAGCTTGAGCCGTGCCACAGCATCAAATGTGCCAATCACAGCAGCCGCACCTGACATATCCATTTTCATCTCAGCCATATTGGCTGAGGGCTTAATCGAAATTCCTCCGGTGTCAAATGTCACGCCCTTGCCGACGAGCACGATTGTCTTCGTTGAAGGTCCTCCATATTCGAGGATGATGAAGCGGGGAGGATGGACGCTCCCCTGGCTCACTCCCATCACGCCGCCCATCCCGAGGTCCTTAATCTCGCGCTCATCCAGTACGGTGGCTGTATACCCGCAGCGCTCGGCTGATTGTCGAGCGGCTTCCGCAAGTGTCTCAGGATAGATTTCGTTACCGGGAGCATTTGCTAAATCGCGAGCAAAAAATGTTGCTTCACACACGGTCTGAGCATAACGAACAGCTGCTTCGCCAACCTTCACTTGGCTCGCTTTCTCTGTGTAGAGCGTAATCTCACTCAGCGGTGGTTGTTCATCATCCTTTTTCGAGACGTACTTGTCGAATTTGTAGAGTGAAAGGAATGCGCCTTCTGCCAAGCCCACAATGACGCTCTTCGCTTCTCGATCAATCCTCGGTAGAGCGACGGCGAGCGATCTCGCCTTGAGGGACTTTGCCCGCTTAGCCGCAGTCGCGGAAGCGCGTCGATATTTCTCGATGGTCAGCTTCTTTCGCTCGCCGAGACCTACCAGCAGAAGCCGACGCGGGGCAGCCCCTTTTTTCGGATACACAAGGGCAGATTCTCCCTCCTTTCCCCCGAAGTCACCGGCATCGGCTGCGGAGATGCGCACGCCGAGCTTCCGACCGAGATTATCGATCTCCTGTCGGAAGTATCGTGCATCCTGATGAACGAAGAGAGCGAGAACGTCAGCCTTGATTCGGTTGAATGAGGATTTTCGAAAGGATAGCTTCATGGCGACTCCATCAATGGACATAATGTTGTGCTCGATCCAGAACAGATGAAACAACCTCGGAGAGGGAGGCATTTTGAACCCGCGCTCCGGCAGCGTTCTTGTGCCCGTTTCCGCCGAACTCGCGGGCAAGCAAGTTCACTTCTATCTCGCCTTTCGAGCGGAAACTCACCTTAATGCTTCCCGGCAGTTCCGTAAACAGAAGACCGAGCTGGACTCCTCGAATTCCCAGCGTGTATGTGACAACGTTCTCCGCCTCCTCTTCTTTGGTGCGCGTGCGGTCAAACATATCCCTCGTCACTACGATGTACGCCACCTTTCCGTTATGCGCGAGCTGCAATGTGCTGAGGGCCTGACCGAGAAGCTGAACGCGGCTGGCGCTTCCTTTTTCGTACAGCTGCTGATATATGTAAACAGGATCAGCACCACGATCGAGAAGGTGTGCGATGATGCGATGGACATCGGAATCGGTCTTCGGGAACCGAAAGGAGCCGGTGTCCGTCATGATTGCCGCATAGAGAGGTTCGGCAATTTCCCTCGTCAAAGCCCTCTCGTCAAGGTACGCGATGAGGTGGTAGAGGATTTCCCCGGTGGCGGTCGACGGCTCATCGATAAGATAGAGTTCGGCGAAATCTGCCTTGTCAAGATGGTGGTCGATGCACACTTTTGTGGCTTGACTCTGTAAGACGAAAGGCTTGAGACTCTCGAGGCGGTCCGGATGATTGGTATCGAGGATGAAAATTACGTCGGCAGAAAGGAGAAAATCCCGATGATGCGCGGGATCGAACTGGAGTATCGTGTTGTCTGGATCAAGGAACCGACAATTCGAGGGGGTCTCGCTGTGATTGAGGATGACGGCCTCTTTCCTCTTTGCTATCAGAAACCGCGCCAGCGCCAGCTCGCTCCCGATGCCGTCAGGGTCTGGGTTGATATGGGTGGTCAGAACAAAGTGCTTATCGCGTTCGATAATCCGTTGACATTCCTCGAACTCTTTATTCACGAGAGTGCCTCCCAGTGTCCATGAACAAAAAAGGTGTGACCGATGGAACCAGCCACACCTTCTCCACAGATCTCAAGACATCACTGTACTACCCATGTGTCTCCCGAGTTCAGTAGCTTTGCCATATCGCCTTCGCCCCGTTTTTCCTTTGCGAATGCAATCTGATGTTCCATCTCCTGTTCGTAGACAGGCCGATCAATCGCGAGGAAGATACCCACGGGACGCGGTAGGTGCGGCTTGTACGTCATATCGGCCAGAATGAAGGATAGGGTTGTGTCTTTCTCGTTGTGGACGAGAAGATCGTTGACCGAGTACGTCCCATCCTTCAACGAGACAATCTCAGGGCTGAATCCGTTGAGGCGAATGCCCTTGTCTTTTTCCTTGCCAAAGATGAGGGGCTGGCCGTGTTCAAGGAAGACTACACTGTCGTCCTTCGTTTCCTTCTCGGTGAATCGGAAAAACGCTCCGTCATTGAATACGTTGCAGTTCTGGTAAATCTCGACGAAGGATGTCCCTTTGTGTCCCGCAGCCCGCTTGATGACGCTCTGCATATGCTTTGGATCTCGATCAAGCGAACGGGCGACGAATGTTGCACTTGAGCCGAGGGCGAGCGAGACCGGATTAAAAGGATAGTCTAATGATCCGTATGGGGTCGATTTCGTTATCTTGCCCATTTCGGAAGTTGGGGAATACTGTCCTTTCGTCAGACCATAGATCTGATTGTTGAACAAGAGGACGTTGATGTCGATGTTGCGTCGCAGCAGATGGATGAGGTGGTTGCCACCGATGCTCATTCCGTCGCCGTCGCCCGTCACAACCCACACCGACAGGTCGGGTCGTGCCATTTTCAAGCCCGACGCGATCGCGGTTGCGCGACCGTGAATTCCATGGAACCCGTAGGTGTTCATATAGTAGGGGAAACGGCTTGAGCAACCGATCCCGGAAATGAACGCCATCTTGTGCCTCGGAATGCCCAAATCCGGCATCACACGCTGCGTTTGAGCCAGGACTGAGTAGTCACCGCATCCCGGGCACCACCGTACGTCCTGATCGCTCTGGAAATCTCTTGCAGAGTACTTCGCTTCCTCAGGCACCGCCGTACTCTTCAGAATCTCTTCAACGAGTGTCTTCATTTCTTCCCTTTCAGAATTTCCTCAATTTCTCTCTCAATCTCGACTGACTTGAAGGGGAGACCCCGTACTTTGTTGAAGCCGACCGCAGGCACGAGGTACTTCGATCGCAAGATCTTGACGAGCTGCCCCAGATTGATTTCAGGGACGAGGATTCGTTTGAATTTGTACAGGATCTCGCCAACGTTCTTCGGCATCGGATTCAGATAGCGGAGATGGAGATGCGACACGGAATGCCCCTGCTCTCGCTGGCGAACGACCGCGGTCTTGATTGCCCCGTACGTACCTCCCCACCCAACAACGAGCAAATCGCCCTCCGGATTGCCTTCCACCGTGGCAAGAGGAATGTCGTTCGCGATGCGCTCGATCTTCTCCGCGCGCAAGTGCACCATCTTGTCATGGTTCTCCGCCTCGTAGTTGACGTTTCCCGTTATGTGTTGCTTCTCGAGTCCTCCGATGCGGTGTTCAAGCCCCGGTGTTCCCGGGATTGCCCACGGCCGCGCAAGGGTCGCATCATCGCGGGAGTATGGGAAAAACCCATCGGGATTTGTCCGAAATGTCGGGGAGATATCGGGTAACTTGCTGTAATCGGGAATGAGCCATGGCTCGGAGCCGTTTCCAAGGTAGCCGTCGGAGAGCACCATCACTGGTGTCATATACTTGAGAGCAATGCGTACTGCTTCAAATGTCGCGTCGAAGCAGTCTGATGGCGTCGCAGCGGCGATGACAGGCACAGGTGCTTCGCCGTTGCGCCCGTAGATGGCCTGCAGAAGATCCGCCTGCTCGGTTTTCGTTGGGAGGCCTGTGCTGGGGCCGCCACGCTGGATATTGCAGATGATCAATGGAAGCTCAACCATTACTGCCAGGCCGATCGCTTCACTCTTGAGCGCGACGCCGGGACCGCTGGTAGTCGTCACTCCCAACGCGCCACCGAATGAAGCACCGAGGGCAGAGCAAATTCCGGCGATCTCATCTTCTGCCTGAAACGTCTTCACACCGTAGCTCTTGTATATTGAGAGTTCGTGCAAGACATCGCTCGCGGGTGTTATCGGGTAGCTTCCAAGGAAGAGATCCAGTTTTGCTTTCTTTGCCGCGGCCATCAAGCCCCAGGCGAGCGCCTGATTTCCCGTAATGTTGCGGTAGCGACCGGGCGCGAGCTTGGCCGGTCCAACCTCGTACCGGACAGAAAAAATCTCTGTCGTTTCGCTGAAGTTCCAGCCGGCCTTCAGAACGCGGAGATTGGCCTCCATGATGTCTGGCTTGTTGCCAAACTTCCCCCTGATCCACCCGATGGTCTGCTCCAGAGGTCTGTTGTAAATCCAGTACATCATGCCGAGGGCAAAGAAATTCTTTGAGCGATCCACGAGCTTGCTGGAGATGTTCAGGTCCTGGAGTGCGAGGGCCGTCAGCTTGCTGATATCGACTTCGTGGACGCGGTATTTGTCCAGCGAACCATCCCGCAGAGGGTTCTGTTCGTACCCGGCGAGCTTGAGATTCTTGTCGCTGAAACCATCCGTATTCACGATAATGGTTCCGCCGTCAACAAGGCTCCCGATATTGACTTTCAGGGCTGCAGCGTTCATTGCAACGAGAACATCGCACTGATCGCCCGGTGTATTGATTTCAGTGCTGCCAAAATGGATCTGGAATCCGCTCACACCGAAGAGGGTTCCCGCGGGGGCGCGAATCTCCGCCGGGTAGTCGGGTAAGGTGCTGAGGTCGTTCCCCAAAATCGCCGTCGTGTTTGTGAACTGTGTTCCGGTCAACTGCATGCCATCGCCGGAATCACCCGCGAAGCGAATCGTAACCTCGTCGAGACTCTCAACTCGTTTCTCAGCCATAACGCAATCGTTCCCCGGAGTAATGTTCTCCACAGTGCGCCAAGTTCTTGAGTGACTTGGCAAATGTCCTTATGATTTCAACCAAGGTTCAAAGCAACTCAGTCTACTTCTTTAACGCTGCGAAATCTTTGTTTGTTCCTCTCTCAAATTGTTCTAGGCAAAGAAAGAAACAAACAGCCCATCGCAGAGATTAGTGCAATGGGCTTGAGATCGAATGACATTATGCGAGTCTGGCTATTCTCTCACCACCCAAACCTTCACCTTTCCGTTCACACCACCGGGGAGCTTGATGCCGACATTGTAGATGCCGAGAGCTTTGATTGCATCCTCAAGCTCAATCTGTCTCTTGTCGATTGTGAAGCCTTTCTCTTTCAGCGAGTCCGCGACCATTTGGGAGGTAACCGAGCCGAACAGCTTATCCTCCTCGCCGACCTTCATCTGTATAGTGATGGAAACCTTCTCGATCTCAGCAGCCAGCTTCTCTGACGTCCTCTTTTCTTTTTCGAGCTGACGCCCATGTTGCTTTTTCTCCTCCTCGAGCTGACGAACGCTACTCTCCGTTGCTTGATACGCGATCTTCCTTGGGATAAGATAATTCCGCGCGTAGCCGTCCTTGACCTCGACGACATCGCCGACGTGGCCAAGCTGCTCAAAGTCCTGCCGTAAAATCACTTTCATGCTCTTACTCCTTCAATCGGTATATTCGTAGCGTCGCGATCTACTTTACGGCGTCCGAGACGTAGGGGAGCAATGCGAGGTGCCGTGCCCTCTTAATCGCCGTCACAAGCAGACGCTGATGTTTTGAGCACGTTCCGGTGATGCGTTTCGGAATGATCCTGCCCTGTTCGGAGACGAAGCGTTGCAGTCTCTTCTCAATCTTGTAGTCGATATAGGTGTCCTTGCTTTCACAGAATCGACACGTGCGTTTCTTTCGTATCTGACCGGATGAGGCGCGTTGTGATGAGCCGCCTCGTTGTGGAGTTCTTGGCGTGAATGCCATGTGTTGTCTTCCTTCGTTGTTGATGCGTGACGTTGTACGTGCGGCTTGGCGGGGAGCACTGCTACGCCACGCCGCTATTATCGACCTTTCCGACGGTTCCCTCGGCGCTCGCTGGCTTGACGGGCTCTGCTGGTTTTGCTTCGGTACTCGGCTGTTCGCTCGCAAGCAGAGATGGCGCCGGTCGCCCCTGCAACGCTTTCTTGTCGAGCATAATGGTGAGATAGCGGAGGATGTTCTCGTCGAGAAAATAGTGGCGTTCCAGTTTTGCTACCACATCGCCGGGAGCAGAAAACTCAGCGATCACATAGAAGCCATTGTTCTTCTTTTTGATGGGGTAGGTAAATCGTTTGCGTCCCCATTTCACCATCTCGCGAATTTCGCCATTGTTCTTGACGATGACGTCTTTGACCTTCTCAATCACGCCATCGATCTGGTGATCATCGAGTGAAGCGCTGACGATGAACGTGGACTCGTATATCTTTTTGGTGTCATGCATAGATGATGCCCTTTGGACTGTTGTGGATACGTGGCCCCACGGTCTGACGTGCACCGCTGGAGCAGGGGTGAGCTGGATTGCCGATTGTCGATTTTTCGATCGAATATTGTGATTCCTCAGGTTTGAACAATTTCAAACACCAAGGCTCTTGTTGTAAATGTTCATGGCTTTCTGAAGACCGTCAGCAAGCACACAGAGACAAGCATCTTTGGCTCGCTCGACCATCGCTGACGCTGGGGGTCGCTCTTCTTGAGTAAATGGGTCAAGCACATACTCCGCCATCAACACTTTTTCCTTGGGAGCGAATTCCGATGCGATACCACATCGCAGCCGAGGGAAGTCCTCAGACTGAAGATGGTAAATGATGGAATACAACCCATTGTGCCCGCCGTCGCTCCCTCCAGCCCGCAACCGCAAGCGACCGAGCGGAAGCTGGAAATCATCGCAGACAACCAGCAGCCGATCGAGAGAGACAGCAAACCGCTCTTGAATGTCGAGGACAGGTATGCCGCTCTGGTTCATGTAGCTCAGCGGTTTGACCAACCCCACTGCTTGGCCTTGGTGCGAGCTTAGCGCGATCATGTATTCGCCGCGACCGGGCCGAAAGCCAATCTTCAGTTCTTTCGCGAGACGATCCACAACGTCGAACCCGACGTTATGCCTGGTGCCTTCATAGCGGCTTTCGGGATTTCCAAGACCGACGACGAAGAGCATAATGCCACGAGCGCATCAGGCGGACGACTTTTTCTCTGGAGGCGCGGCTCCCTTGGTTCCTGCGCTCTCCTTGACTGCCTCCTCGGCACCTTCCTCCACCTTCTTCCCCTTGGTGATGACTTCGGGTTCTGCTGGTGCAGCTTCGGCCGGAACAGCACCGGGAACGACTTCGGCTTCCTTCAACACCGTCGGTGGCACGACTGCGACGACTGTGCTATTTTCGTTTTCAAGGACCTTCACGTTCGGGATGTTGAGCTCGCGCACGTGAATGGACTTGTTGACCTCCAGGCTCTCGACGTTGACCTCGATGCGATCCGGGATGTTCTTCGGGAGACATGACACCCGCAGCCGGTGGATGATATGCTGCAGGATGCCTCCGTCCTTGACGCCTTTTGCTGTTCCAACCACAGAAATTGGTACTTCCATTGTGAGTTCCTCGTTCTCGCTCAGGCCGAACAAATCGAAGTGGATTGGTTTGTCGGTGACAGGGTCGAATTGCACGTCCCGCAAGATGCAGGCGTGCATTGAACCGTCGTCCAGCTTCAGGTTAATGATGTTCGTCGCTGAAGACCGGTACAAGGGCTGGAGGGTCAATTCGCCCATAGCTATCGGGATATTCTTCTGCCCGTGCCCGTAGTAGATACCGGGAATCATGCCGGTTCTCAACAGTTTCTTGGCTTTCTTCCCAAGATCTTTTCTGACTTCAGCGGTGATCGTTATCTCAGACATTGTGCCTTCTCCTCAGTTAAATCTTGTCCTTGTCAACGTCGAACAGGGAGCTAATGGATTGGTTGTTGTGCGTTCGTAAAATAGCTTCTGCAAATAGCCTCGCGACAGAACGGAGCTCGATCTTCGGAGATTCCTCCTTTAGGGGAATCGAGTCCGTAACGACAAGTGTGGTCACAGCTGATCCATTTATCCGCTCCATCGCTTTTCCGGAGAGTATGGGGTGAGTGCAGGCACCGTAGATCTCTCGTGCCCCATTCTCCTTCAGGGCGGCCACCGCGTTTACAAACGTGCCCCCGGTGTCAATGAGATCATCGACGATCAGCACATTCTTGCCCCTCGCGTTGCCGATGATGTTCAACACTTCTGCTTCGTTCGCCTTCGGCCTGCGCTTGTCGATAAGAATCAGGTCAGCTTCCAGGCGTTTTGCGTACGATCGCGCCATTCTCAGCCCGCCGACATCGGGCGAAACCACAGCGAGGTTGTGGATTTTCTTCTTCCGGAAGTAATCGGAAAATACCGCCGAGGCATACAAGTGATCGAGCGGAATATCGAAGAATCCCTGAATCTGCGCAGCGTGCAGGTCCATCGCGATGACACGATCGGTTCCTGCCTCTGTAATCAGATTGGCGACGAGCTTTGCCGTCACCGATACCCGAGGTTGATCCTTGCGATCCTGACGAGCGTAGCCAAAGTAGGGGATCACCGCCGTCACTCGTCTCGCCGACGCCCGCTTCGCCGCATCGATCAGGATCAAGAGCTCCATCAAGTTGTCAGAAGGAGGCTGAGTCGATTGCACGACGAAGACATCGTCCCCCCGAATATTGTCGCTGTACTTGACCCAGATTTCTCCGTCGCTGAAGTTTCTGATATCCAGCTTGCCGAGTGTTGCCCCGGCAGCCTTGGCAATCTTCTCTGCCAGCGGACGGTTTGCTCTTCCCGAAAAGATCTTTAAGTCGCTCATGACTTCCTCGAAGTTGAGTTGAGGGCAAAAGAGCTCAATCAGGGATATTCGCTGGGGTGCCAGGATTCGAACCTGGGAATGTCCCGTCAGCTCCGCTGACGGGATGCCTTATCCCGACCCTGTCGGGACAACATCCCAATGATCTCCCTCAACCTCCCGTTACCTCTCAGGCTCTTGAGATAACGTTCACGTCTTACAGCTTCAGACCGCGTCGCAAAAGGCTCGGAATGGATCAAGGCGAGCGGCCTTCTGCCTTTGGTTGCGGGCACCCTGCCTTCGTTGTGCCGACAAATTCTGTCTTTCAGATTGTTCGTCTGCCCGATGTAGAACTTGTTGTCTCTCTGGCTCAGTAAGACGTACACCCAGAACATCCTGCAACGGAAGATTCTTGACGATGCTGGGGTGCCAGGATTCGAACCTGGGAATGGCGGCTCCAAAGGCCGCTGCCTTACCACTTGGCTACACCCCAATGACAATTACTACGAACCTGGGAATGTCCCGTCGGCTCCGCTGACGGGATGCCTTATCCCGACCCTGTCGGGACTACACCCCAATGACAATTACTACGAACCTGGGAATGTCCCGTCAGCTCCGCTGACGGGATGCCTTATCCCGACCCTGTCGGGACTACACCCCAATGACAATTACTACGAACCTGGGAATGTCCCGTCAGCTCTGCTGACGGGATGGCTTATCCC
>Ga0315291_10001211_pt1 | contig 34446 bp, 41 predicted proteins | sample YL17G12_20_MG_FD_203070 | JGI IMG/M metagenome (GOLD analysis project Ga0315291, IMG submission 203070) | Sediment microbial communities from Yellowstone Lake, YNP, Wyoming, USA - YL17G12_20 | ecosystem: Environmental > Aquatic > Freshwater > Lake > Sediment | place: USA: Wyoming | collected...
CCTTCTTCCGGACATCTTCCGGGGCCGTCTCGTTTACTATGATGTCCCCGAGATACTCTTCCATCATGCGCCCCTGGAGGGGCATCCGGCGGAGGGCGTCTTCATTTCCACAAGCCCACTTGCCGAGGAGACGGGCTACTTTTCGCTCAGCGACTTTCCACGAATTGCCCATTCGGGCGCTCCTCCTGTTGCACATCCGCGCCGCACTTGAAGCAGGAGTCGACCGGCTTGAAGGTATTCGGGTCCAGGATCGTGATCATCTTGCCGCCACAACCGTCGTGAGTGTGCAAGGTTTTGTTGGCGTCCAGCCAGGATTCCGTAATGTCGAGCGTTTCCCGGCAGCCCGTGCAACCCTTAACCAGCTGCAGCTGCCCCTCCTTGTGGAGTCTCTTGTCCTTCTGCAGGATGGGAGGCGTAAGAGTGCCGCCGCATTTGGAGCACTGGATGGGATAACAGCCGTGTACGAAGCATTCCGTAGTAGGCATAAGGCCTCCTTTCTAGACTTATATACGCTGCTGGCCCGCAAGCACGAACTGCGGGCCAGCCAGGTCAAGCCAGTGGGAGCTGGCCCGTTATGGATTGCTACCGATAAGCGTATCATCCGTAATGATATAGGTCTGGTCCATGTGGATGAGTCTGAACCCACCGGCATATTCAGCTACGAGATACGCTTCAATAGTCGGGAATCCAGCTACGTCGACGCGGATCTCCGAGCTGCTCTTGGTCATAACACCGATAGTCGTGTTGTTCTTGTCTACGACGCTTCCCGTGGCGTCGATCGGCTTTATGATCGTGGAGGCGACATGTACGCTTGCCATCTTTTTCTCCTTTAGTTTATCCTGGTTAGATTTTTGAATGGGAGGACGAATCTATGGAATTCCCCGATGAGACCCCTAATCTTGAGCCGCATCGCTGCGGCCTCTATGGCGGGCCCGTCGAAGGCAGGGCGTGAGGATCTTATAGCCTTGACGTACTTGACGTTGTCCTCAACGAAGGGGCATTTCGACATGTCGATGAGGAACCTATTATCGACGAGCGTTTTGATACCCCTGGCCTTCAGGAAAGCCTTCATTTCACCATCATTCTCGCAGAGCTTCGCAGCCCTCTTTGGGCCTATGCCGACATAACCGGGAATGTTGTCGGCCTTGTCGCCCATCATGCACTTCATTAAAAGAGGATACCTATATTCCTTCCGGTGCCCCGTATGCATCGGATTGAAGACGTGGACGTTTCCCTTCTCGAGTTGCACAAAGTCGCTATCGCTGGAAACTATCGTTGCGGACTCTTTATCCTGCAGGGTCTGGATGAACGCGTAGATTAGGTCGTCCGCTTCCTGCGTCTCGCGGAAGTACATCCGGATGCCCATCTCTGGTATGATGGCCATGGCAACATTGACGCAATCCGCCATGACTTTATCGACGTCAAAGGCGTTCCTCTTGTCGCGCTCCGCCTTCCTTTGGGCCTTATAAGCCGGGAAGAACTTTCGGCGCCAGAGGTTTTCTGGCTTGTCATCCCAGAATACGTGGATTTCTGATGGCCTGAACGTGCGGAGGTAGTGGTGGAGGAACCGGACGAAGATGATGACGGTATGGAATCCGGACTTCCGGAAGGCAGGGTCCGCCATCCCCGCGAACATGGCGCGGTAAATCGAGTTGCGGCCGTCTACCAGCAGATGCTTCATAAAGAAACGGGCGCGGTGTCCCGCGCCCGCCTCCGATTACGTTTCAGCAGAGACCGGCTACTCGTCCTTGATCTCTTTCAAGAGACTGTCGATTTCCGCATCCGCGATCGGCCCGCCATCCGCCGGTGATTCCTCAGGTTCCGGCGCAGCCTTAGCCGCCGTGGCGGGCTTCGCCGGCTTGGTAGGGGCTTCCTCCGTAACCTCGTCCTGGAATTCCTCTGCAGGAGGAGCGGGTTTGGCTGCCGCAGGCTTTGCGGCCGGAGCAGGCTTGGCTGCTGCTGGCGCGGGTTTGGCTGCCGCAGGCTTCGCGGCCGGGGCGGGCTTGGCTGCCGCGGGCTTTTCCTCCGTGTGGTCCTCATGGAATCCGGCATCATCGCCAGCGGTGGTCGGCGACTTCTTCAGGATGTTGTCCACCTTCGCCTGGAGCGCTGCCAGGTCGCGTGCGGCGAACTTCGTGGGCACGTCATGCCGCCTGGACAGGATCTCCTTGATCTTGGCCTCGTCCTTGGACAGGGGGCCCTTGGTCGTGACCAGGAACTTGGACTCCTCGTAGTTGTTGTAGCCGCCCTTGCTCTTGATGACGACCTTCATGACGTACCCGGCCTTCTCGTCGTAGAACAGGCCGAACGGCGCGGGATCGTCCTCGCTGCCGGCATCGTCCCGCAGAATGCACTCCTCGCACTTGTCGTAGAGCGTCTTCGGGATGTTGGCCCAGAAGACCTTGCCGCGGAGGTCTTCCTGGACGTTGGTAGACTGTGGGAAGTAGATGTTGACGCCGTAGTAGCTCCTGGCGAGGTACGTCTTGGCGATCTTGCTCTTCTGCTCCTTGTCCATTCCGTCCATCAGCTGGAAGCCGAGCTGACAAAGCGGGCACTCCGCCCCCTGTTCATGAATGCGCGGGCATTCCAGCCGCTTCATGTCCAGGAAGTGGCTGCCGTTCATGTAGAACCAGAGGTCGCCCATGCTCGGAACGGGCGGTAGAAACTTGATGTAGTAGGTGAGCGTCTCGTTTTCCTTGGCCTTGGGGAACCGGAACTCGTTCGGATCCTTCTGCCCGCCGCCCTTCTTGTCCTGCATCAGCTTGCGGATCCTGGCAATGTCCTCGTTCTCGCGGATCACGGTCATGACTTCCTCCTTTAATGGTTCTCCGTGAAATACGGCTTACACGCTGCCGGCGTCCCTGAGCTCCTGTCTCTTGAAGCCCGCCAATGACCGCAAGTGCTCAGACTTCATCTTTAACGCCTCTACGATGTTGTAGAGCTTGCCGGAGGACCTCTGCGCGATTAGGAGCTCCGCTTCCAGCTTCTCTAGAATGTCATCTGCTTCGATGAGCTCCTTTATGTCTGCGGCGCGCAGGGAGACACCCTCCGCCTTTGCCGTGTTAAGGATCTGCTCTGCGACGATGGCCCTGCGCCTCTTTATCTTGCGCTCAAAGACGCCGACGACCATCTTCTGTTCACTCATGACTCCGGCCCAGTAGGAAAAGGCGCTTGGCGTCCTTGCAAGCTGCTCTTCGAGATTGTCGTAGTCTATTTCTACGTCGGTCCTAAAGTCCCGAGAGATAGTTCCGCCGCCTGGCACCTTGACGTGGATGCGGACGACGATGTTCGCAACGTCCTCCGGGATGTTGTCGGCAAACCATTTGTTCTTGGGAGCTGTCATCGGATTTCCTTGTAAAGCTTCCATTTCTTCCAATGACGGCCGACGTAAATCCGGAGCGGAAACGTCGGATTGCTGTCCAGTATGTCCTTGAACGGATGGAGCATGGCTTCGACGCCGACGTTCAGAACCTCCTTGATCGCGTGCCTATTCGCCGCCAGAGTAATCGAGTCGTGCATCTCTGCCACGATGCAGTCGGGCATCGCCTTGTAAATCTGCCAGAGGGCACTATGCATGGCGTGCACCACCGTCCCCTGGAGCGAGGCGTTAAATACGCTCCTCATATTGTGGAGAGGATCGCCTTCTGTAGCCATCCGGAACCTTCTACCCAGGACGGACTCCGTCCAGCCTCTGTTTTCCAGCTTAGCCTTCTCGACGGCGACCCATTTCTGAAGATCCGGCCAGAACTGAAGGGCCGGGCTATCCTGGTCCATTTCGTAGAGAGCGCGAATCATCATGCTCTTGCAGTCTGCCCGGGTCAGATCTCCCTTCGCCATGACGGTGTAGGGGTCGGACTTCCTGAAGGCTTCTGCAAGAAGCTCGTCTCCGCTCAGGATCTGACCAGCCTTAAGATCTGCCGAGATCCAGTCCAGATGGATGAAATAGGATTTTTCTTCATCGGGGTGCTTTACGTCGTAAGACGCATCCGTCCCTTGGACGTTGAAACCTAGCGTCTTTGACCGGCCGCTGACCGTGTTGAGGATATATCGAGGATAGGCGAGAAGGTGACCATTCATGAGGCCACGCTTCTGGAGCATACGATAGACCTGCGTGGCTCTTCCGAGCAGTTTCATCCAGGGAGCGGGCTGGATGCTGGCAACGCCACGGACGAGCTTCTCGCAGATCTCCTTGGCCCTCTCGGCGGACAACGTACCGTAATTCGGCTGCTTCGGGATGCCAAAATCCCAGACGTTAAACGGATGCGCCAGTAGGTTGCATTCGCGGTCCAGGAAATCAAGGACCGTTTTGAAGTCGTTCATCGTTACGGCGGGAAGAGGACTCCCTTTGAATTCTCCAAGGATGGCCTTTGCGCTCTCCCAGACCGTCTTCAAGCTGAGACCGACGCCAGAGAGAAGCAGGGGGTACGATCTGACGGCATCACTCCCGTCGTCCATGAAGGCAGCCATGAGCGGACGAGAGGACTGCTTCGTGTACTGACACATTACGAAGGCGTGCTTGGACACGGAGATGAAATACTTTCCGGTCGGAAATAACGGCAGACGCCCGGGAGAATGCTGACTTTCCAGCCCGAATTGAAGAGTGCGTCCAGTTGGTCATCCCGCCAGATGAGCTCGAGCTCACATCCGAAGTGCTTCTCTAGGAAGGCTTGAATCTCCTTATCCTTCTCTCCAAGGTAGGCCATAGTACAGCTCGGATTTGAGACGAAGATCTGCGCGCCCTCTCCACATTTGCGACAGATGGCGCTGTACCACGTTTTCATTTGAAGTAGACCTGGCGACCCTGGAAAACGCATTCCACAGTAGCTCATTTCTTCTTGATCCCGTGGGTCGCGATGACCTTCGGGTGTCCCTGGTGCTTGCCGCCCTTTCGGAGCTTGTCCACCAAGTCCGCTTTCTCGCCCGGCTGGCGCATATAACCATAGGGGTCGTCGTTCTCGAGTTGGTGTAGGTTCATACTACGCCTGGCGCCTGCCTTATCTCTGACCAGCCCATTGCCAGGGAAGAAGAACTGGAACGTCATCCCCAGCCAAGTCCTCTTACAGGGCTTCTTGCACTGGGGACAGAGGACTTCCGGCTTCTGGTTCATGCCGTGATTGACTTCGAAGACGAAATCCTGACTATCTTCCGTCTTGTGATGTTCGCAGATGTAGTTGTAAGTTGGCATTAGGAATTCCCGCCTACCGTCGTAATGTTGACGGCCGGCTCGTCCTCCTTGGCCTTCATGGTGACGTAGTTCATACGGATAGCTACTGTCTCGGACTTCGGACCGTTCCGATTCTTGGCGATGAAGAGTCTCGCTCGGGCGGCTGTGTTTTCAGCCCGGCTCGCGTCGTAGCCGGCCTCGTATTCGTTCTTCGTCTGATTGATACTCACGACGTAGGAAAGCGGCATAGATTTCCCGAAGGACTCTGCGATCTTATCCAGGTCGATTGACTTCCCGCCGCCAGTCCCGGCCGTCTTCTTGCTGGACTGCTCTTCCTCGTTCATGCCGTACCGGTTGGTCTGCGTCGCCGTGAAGACTGCCACGTTTTCCTTGTCGGCGAATCCGCACAGCTCCGTGGAGATGGACTTCTGTCTAGCGTAATCGTCCCGGTTCATGAACTTGTTCCGCGAGACCATGAGTTCCAGGTAGTCGATAATCACGACTCTCGGATTGAAGCCCTTGTTCCGCCTCAGGAAGTCCATGACCTGATGGAGGGTGTCTACGCTGACCTCGTCCGCAGGAAACTTGTAGAGGACGAGTTCCGCTCCATAATGGGCCTTGCATCGGCTCAGGATTTGCGTGATCTGATCCTTGTGCGCCATCCGATGCATATGCGTGACGACCGGCACATTGGTGAATGCGCCGGCGTACCTGACTTGGGTCTTCTTGATGTCTCCTTCGAAGGAGAAGTGTACGACGTTGTGCCCAGCCCGTACGTTAGCCTCTCCCGTGTTGCAGAGCATGTAAGTCTTGCCGACGTTGGTCGGAGCCATCCAGACGAAGACGTCGCTTATCGTAGGCCCGCCGTCGTTGATGTACCTATCAAGCTTCGGGAAGCCCGTCGTGAACTTGATTTCATTCTCTTCCGTGAAGAGCTCGTGAGCGCGCTCGAAGAACCAGATTCCTGTCTGGCTGACGTCGGTGATCTTCCGGGCTGACTCGACAATCTCATTTACGCGGTCAAAATTCCCGCGCGAGACTTCCTCCATGACTTCCTTGGAGTAGAGGAGTCCCAGGGCGCGGCGCTTGGCGAATTCGACGACTGATTGCTTGACGACTGGAGCCTCTCGGGGATCGGATTGCTTGTCAATGAGGGAGAGGATCGGCTCATAATCGTCATCGACCGTGAGATTCTTCCTGGCAATGTCCTTTACCAGGCCGCGGGTCGGCGATACCCGGTGCTTCTCTATGAGTTTCTTGATGATGGCGAACAGGAACTTGGACGGGATGTGCTTGAAGTGATCGATCTGGAGGTAGGGCACGACGGAGCTAAAAAACTCCGGGAGGTCGAAGGCTAGCGCTATGATGGCTTGTTCTTCGTTCTCGCCGAACGTGCGAGAATCCTTATCGTGAAGGGTCTGTTCGTCTGACATTCTTTTTGTTCAGCTAAATAGATATGCTTGTGCCAGACCTCGTCGTGCATTGCGACACCCAACTTTTCGAAAGTGTCTCTTTATGGAATCGAGATACTTCACGGCCTCCTGGGGCGATAGGTCGGCTGGAATCGTGACGCAAAGAGTTTCCCGACCAACACGTTCCACGTGCATAGAGAATTTCCGACCATTTCTGGCCCGTTGGATGTCGTGGATTAGAGCGACGTCCTCGGCGAGCAGCAGTCTCCTGCGGTAAAGCTCTGCCTTCTTATGGTCCCCAATCGATTCGCAATGCTCTACTTTGTGCCGCCAATAGGCTAGGTCGTCTTCTCCATTCGGAATGCGCCGCCAATAGGCTAGGTCGTCTTCTCCATTCGGAATGGCTGCTTCTGTCTTGCGTCCGAGCAGGGGTGCAAATGGGAGGAGTGTGAGGGCTTTTAAAAGAGATCGTCTGTTCATGGGGCACTCCCAGTTGATCCGGCGCTCCCGCTTCCAGGCGGAGTCGGACCGGTGCTTCCCGATCCTGGTGAAACTGAACATCTGGCAGCGAACCGAGCCTTCTCCTCCCGCAGCCTTCTCTCGAGATTCTGCACGACAAGCGTCTCGGCCTCGCAGAACGTCAGAAGCTCATCCTCCGTGAAGTAGAGCGTCTGGATGCGCTTCAGGTCAATGTGGTCGCCGAGCGTCTGAGCGGACGGCGGCCTCCTGTTGATGTCGATCGTGTAAACATATCGGTCGTTCCTGAGCTGGAAGATCCCGCTGACCTTGTAGGCTTCCAGGAAGCCGATCTGCGCTGAGGACCTCAGATACACGACGTCGTCGATCCGGAACGCACTGACAATAGCCATAGCCAGACTCCTATTGGGCCTGGCGTATCTTTTATTCCTCCGGCGCTTCCTCCTCCGGTTTGCTGATGATCACGTCCCTCTTCCGGATCTCCTCCCGGACCAGCTTCTCCAGTTCCGCTGTTATCTCGGGCCTTTCTACAAGGAATTTAAGAGCTTGATCTATGCCGTTCCCAATCTTTTCGTCCTTGAAGCAAATCCAGGCTCCCGCCCGTTTCAGGATACCACACTGCTCCGCCATGTCGGCAACACAGGCTTCCCTCTGGATTCCCCTCCCGAAGACGATCTTGAATTCTGCCTGGCGGAACGGCGGGGCGACCTTGTTCTTCTGGATCTTGGCGCGGACAATATTGGCGACGGCCTGGTCGCCTTCCTTGACGGTCGAGAGGCGCCTGATCTCGATCCGGACGGAGGCCCAATACTTCAGAGCACGGCCCCCGGACGTCGTCTCCGGGTTCCCAAACATGACTCCGATCTTCTCTCGCAGCTGGTTCGTGAAAATGACGCAGGTTTTCGTCTTGTTTACGATAGGCGCCAGCTTGCGTAGGGCTTTTGACATGAGGGCTGCCTGGGCGCCCATCTGCTTATCAACGAGATCGCCTTCCAATTCTGCCTGGGGGACCAGGCCGGCGACGGAGTCAATGACAATAAGATCCATGGCGTTCGATGCTACGAACCTCTCGACGATGGTTAAGGCTTGTTCACCGCTGTTTGGCTGGGACAGGTAGAGCTTGTCCATGTCCAAATTGATCCTCTTGGCGTAGGCAGAGTCGAAGGCGTTCTCGACGTCGACAAACATTGCCCGGCCCTTTTCGGCCTGGACGTTCTTGACAATTTCCATGCAGAGCGTCGTCTTCCCTGACGCCTCAGGACCATAGATCTCCGTGATACGGCCACGAGGAACTCCCCCAATCCCGAGGGCGATGTCCAAACGAAGGGACCCCGTCGAAATGGCTTCAACGTCGCGGATGATGGTCTGCCCGTGCATGACGGAACCCTTGCCGAAGTCCTTCTCGACGGAATCCCAGGCATGTTGGATTGCTTTCTCTTCGGCCTGGGACTCATCTTTTTCTTTCGCCATGGGATACTCTTAAAGGGGCCGCGCTCAATTAAAATACTGGCTTTGCGTCGTCGACTGCCTTGAGAATCCTACCCATGTCATACGAAGCGATTTTGACGACGTCGATCATGGGAATTCGGATGATAGTATTGTTTCTAGCCAGCATGAGATCCGCACCCATGGAACCGACGACTATCCAATCCCCTTTGGGCGTGGCTGGCCTGCCCTTTGGGCCGGAGACATATTTAACGTGCTTTTCTTCCTTCAAACGGACGATGTCATTTTGTCTAAACATAAAGCCTTCCTCAAAGATATGTTGACCATTAAATGGAGACTGCCATGAACGCTAGTGAGAAGCTCCTCCTGGAAGCCGTCCGCAACATGTTGCACCAGGATGCTAGGCTAGGTCTGGCTTATCACAAGCCGGACCAGGTGAAGCGGGAGTCTTCTCACTTCATGCAGTTCCATCGAGAGACCATCGACGATATGTACCAGCTTGCGATCTCCGAAAGTAAGTTCGCCGACTCCCTCACTGCCGCATTCAGCAAGGTTCACTGCCACAAGTACATCGACGATCCGACGTTCAAGCTGGCGATGGACACCGAAATGCGCTCCATGGGCCTCCCGCAAGAGGACCGCGACCTCGCCCTGAAGTCAGTCGACAAGGTTATCAAGGAGCTGGTGGAGGGCGGAGAGAGGGCTGCTGGCTGGAATCCGCGGATGGACGAGCTGGTCGACCTCACCTCCAATGCCGACAAGCACGAAATGTCTCACGAGCCGCCCTGGACCGGGGGCGGGCCAAACCCACAACCTGAGAGGGACAAGGCCCTAAAAGCTGCAAAATGAGACTGACCGCGCTATTCGAATCCACAGCAGGCGACCTCAAGCAAGCCATGGGTCTGCGGTATTTCAAGAGAATGCAGGACCCGCTTAGATCATACCCCGCACAAAAGAAGCTCCTGCCACAGAGATCTGGTAATCAAGATACGCCGCTCAAGCCGAGGCATCGGATTTACTTCAATGCGCCGATTGGCGCCGTACAGGGGAAGATTGGCCGCGGAAGTCCATTAGGCGGGGATCTGATGGGCGGGGACGCTGGACCGAAGCGGAAGGGCTCAAGGCACTCCGGCTTCCTTCAGAGGAAGGGCAAATTCGACAGGCCCTAGAGTTTCGACACCTCACCAGCTCCGTTGCACTTCGTACATATCTGACCGTTGATGGCCGTCTTCCCCTTTCCCTGGCAGAGCGTGCATGTCCGCAGGGCGTATCCGTCCTTGTTGAAGGAGTGCGCGTTCTCGTTCTGGTCCAGTTGGCTTTTCAGGTTCTTGAGCCGCGCCTGCATAGCAGCGTCCCCACCGGTCTGGACTACCCGGATGTTCGTCTCGCCCGCCTCGCTCACGATCTTCTTCGGCAATTTAATGGGCAGGCCGTCTCCACGCTCGTAAATCTGCTCCGTGGTTGATAGGACCTTTGGTGCCTTCTTCTTGTCGATTTCGTGAGCAGCGAATCTGGGTGCCTCGGTATCCTCCGGAACATTGGCAAGTAGAGGCCTTCCTTGCGTAGAAACGGCAGATTGAGCGTCTGATTGCTGTGAAGCCGGCGCAGCCTGGGGCGCAGGTTGCGATGTCTGCTCTCCAGATTTCTGGACGTGCACGATAGTAGGCCCAGCAGCCTTAGCGGGCACTGAGACTTTGATAGCCTGCCCTGCCGGGGCAGTGTCCATGACGTCGAAGCCGTATTGCTTGGCTTGCTGCTTCAATTTCTCGATAGCCTGTTTCTTCTTTAGGTAGGCCTTCTTCAGAGACGGAAGTTGCGTCTTGTTCTGGTGCTGTTCGCACAGGGAGATGGCTACCGGCGATTCCCCTTCCACGAGGGACATCGTCATGTCTATGACGATCTTCTCCTGTGTTCCGCAGTAGAGGCAACATTTTGCCATGGTATTTAAATCTCCATGCCCAACATACTGAACGTATTCTTAATTACTGACGAGGAAGTCAGGACGATAGTCCCCGCCGTATTTTCAGATACTTTCCAATCGAGATTAAAATCCCTCATCGATGCGTCCAAGCCGAGAGAAGTCTTCTGTCTTTATAGCCCGGAAAAGCTGACGATCTTAAGGGACAAGCTTCAGACCGCGGGCGGACCTGTGTCGTCGAAGGACCTGGTAGAAGCCTTCGGAATCTGCTTCCCGAGCGCCCTCATCTGCAAGCTGCGGAAGTTCGTCGAGAAGGATGGTTGGAAGCTCAAGAAAACGACTCAGGGCTATCTTTTAGAGCGCCAGCCTCAATCTTCTTAACGAGAGCACAAAGGACGGCCATCTGTCTCTTGAATCTCGCCTTCCGTTCTGGCACTTCCAAGTTCCTCGGCGACGGATGATAAACCGCAAAGACAGGCACATGGCCCGAACCGTTATCTCTGGAAATCGTCCCCAAGCTTGACGAGTAATCGTGGTTTGGACACATCCTGTCGAAGGCGACTTGCCCGAGGGTCACGATGAGCACCGGCCTCAAAATGGCCATTTCCATCTGTAAGAAGAGCTTACACGCACTGACTTCTGATTCCGTCGGCGCACGATTCTGAGGCGCATAGCATTTTACCGTGTTGCTGATGTAGAAATTGTCCCGGGTCAGGCCGTGCCGCGCGAGCTCCTCATTGAAGTTCTTGCCTGAATCCCCTACGAATGGCACCCCCTCCAGACATTCATTCAGGCCAGGCCCCTGTCCGATGACCATGATCTTTGAGACTTTCATCGAACTCCAGCAATGCGGGTCGAATTTGTGCCCCCTGACTTCCTGGGCATGCTCTCCGAGGACGCACATCTGGCATTCGTGGCATACTGCTCCGAGCAACGACAGCATCCTGTGCCTTCTATCCTTGTTCATATTTCTATCCAGAAAGAGGTAGTATTGTAGGAGACTGGAGGTTTCAGGGAAGTCCTGAGTGAAAGTCATCTACGGCTTGTCCTTCAGCTGGAGAAGCCGCCAGGTGCACGAAGCGATGTCCATGAAGTCGTCCCATTGCGCACAGCTGCCGACCAGGTCTATCTTGAACTTGTCCTTTAGTTCTGGAATCCGGGGAGCGTGCGGCGATTTCGGGATCGCCTTAAGGATTTTCGTCTCTCCGACGATACGATAACGGTTATGGGCAATAAAGGCATCGAAATAAGGGAGCGGCGTCTCAATGGATCCCAGATTGTGAAAGATGTAGTCATAAATGCCGACTTTGTCGACTTTGTGAAAGCCGATAGGATTGTCCGCGACTAGGACCTGGCTTGCTCCCTCAAAGTCCAGAGCATCCGTCGTAATGTGGAAGCAGTGTTCATCGTGCGCGGAGAGCGACTGAAACACGCCAGTAAGTTCCAGCAGGACGTCCAGCGGGATTGTCGAGATGATTCGGTCATATTCCACGGTGCCGAGATCGCAATGGACGATACCCGGGTCTATTTTCAATGGGATGCCGCGAACCTCTATCTCGGCCCTCAAGGCATTGATGTGCTTCGCCAGAAGCTTCCTATAAAGATTGTGGCACGTCATCGGATAAGTAGCGAATTCCGTCTTCAGTAGGTCCTGCGCGTAGGCTGGAGCATCCTCGTAGACCTTCGAAATATACTGCTTGATTGCGATAGAATCAGTTGCGAGTTGTCCGCCCAGTGAAATTACCCTTTTCATGATGAGAGGTGCGGCTGCGAGGTGCCCAAAAAACTGTCTTAGGCACGGGCCCATGAAAGGGTCTATCTTCTCGCTACGGATGATGAAGTCATCAGCGAGGGGTGGGGCGAAATAGAAGAATCGCGACTTGCCGAAGGGGATGATTACGGCATCTTCGAAGATTTCCTTGGCGAGTAGGCCAACTAAGCCGCTTCCTAGGATTACGACTTTCATGATTTTTCCAGGTATTGGAGATCCAGCAAGTCCTTCGGGAACAGGCCCTCATCCAGGGGGTCCAGGATAGGCCCCTTTGGGATCTTCTGTTCCACCATCCCCACGTTCTTGAGATCCGGAAAGACCGCCACCGTTATCCCGACCGGGGGCGGCGGGTTATTCTTTACGGCCCCGGGCGTCCCGCAGGAGGCACAGACGAAGTCGTGCCCATCGAACTCGATGAGTTGTGAGCATTTCGGGCAAGTCGTCTGGAACTTGATGGGCACTTCCTCAGCCCAGGCCACGGGCCGTGCCTGCATCGTCTCGCCGCCGATGACGACTTCTAGCATATCATAGGTTCCCATCTTTATCTCCTAGGCCATGCCCTTAGCCTTAGCGACTTCTACGACCTTCTTTGCGAAGCCGTCATAGCAGATCTGGCAGATGTCCAGGTTCAGATACTTCTTGTCCACTTCCGTTGGGCCAGTGATCTTCTTCTCGGCGTCGGCCGAGATCTTCGTAAATTCCGCAGAGTAATACGAGAACTTGTGCTTGTATTCTCTCCCGCATAGATCGCAGGCGATGCCATCCTTACTCGTCAGCAGCATAAGCTTCCTCTAATTCATCCGGGGCAGGTAGAACCGGCGCGTCTGGCTCGAGCCCCTTCTTGATGAGCGGGATGATCATGGACCCTGAAGCTATGGAGAAGCTCCTGTACTTGTCTGACCAGGCTACCTTTACGGAGATGCCTCCGCCGACGGCAAGCGCCTCGGCGTTCGTCTTGTCAGACAAGGCATCGGACCAGACGACGAGCGGCGCCGTCTCAATGCCGTCCGTAATCGTGAGCTTCAGATATTCGTTTTTGGTCTTCTCGGACTTTTTCGTGGTAATAGAGTCGATGACGCATTCCAGGTTATTCGAGTACTTGGCCTGGGCTATTGTCAGGTTCTTGTGCACGAACTGGCTCATAGGAGATGACCAGTAGAACCCGAGATGAGCCTTCTCAAAGGCTAGGATTTCCCGGTCCATGAAGTCTTCGTTGAACTTCTTGGCGAAATCCTCGAACGTCGGATCGATCTTCGGGTTCCAGTTCTCCAGCTTCGGCGGCACTTTCTTCTTGGGGTAAAGCTTTCTGAAGGCCTGGATCTGCTTCTGCCTCTCGGCGACGACGCGATTCTCCGGCCAGGCGAACGTGGCCTTTACCAGGTCCTTCGTCTGCTTCTCGCCGGCGTGCTTCCAGAGATACCAGAGCCAGAGCGTCTTCCTGTTCCGGAAGATCTTATCGAAGCCGCCTAGCTTAATGAGGCGCTCCATGACGATGCGCCCCTTCCCGTTCTTCTCGATGAATTCGTCTACGGACTTGTAGTCGGCATTGTTCTCCGCAAGCTTCTTGGAGGACGTGCCGATGCCCTTGACCAGGTTGAGGCCTGGCAGCACTCTGTCGCCCGAGACCGTGAAGCTCTCTGTGAGCGTCCTGCAGTCGAGGGTCCCCAGTTGAACGCCTTCCGACTTTGCGATCCCGATGTACCGGACGAGCCTGTCCCGACCGCAGTCCGACATGACGGCGGCCCACCATTCCGGGGCGTAATGCGTCTTCAGCCAGAGCGTCCGGTAGGCAATGATAGTGTAAGCCGTCGCGTGAGCCATGTTGAAGGCGTAGCGGCCGAAGGTGACCATGGTCTGCCAGAGCTCTTCCGCCTTCTTGCCGCCCAACAATCGGACCGCGCCTTTCACGACCTTTTGGCCGAGTGCAGGTAGCTTGTCCTGCCATTTCTTGGCGATGATCTTGCGGGCCTCTTCTGCCTCCGCGAATGTGAAGCCGCAGACGTCGATCCAGACTTGCTGGAGCTGCTCTTGATAGACGCAGACGCCGAACGTTTCTCCAAGTATTTCCGCCAGCTTCGGATGAATTTCATTCCGCCATGTCTGTTTCGGATCGTCACGCCGCTCTACGTATTTCTCAATAAGCGGCATGGGGCCGGGGCGGCCGAGTGACGTATAGACCATCAGATCGTTAAAGCTCTTGACGCCGCCGCGGAGGATGATACTCTTGGCCAGATCCGTATCGAATTGGAACGTCGAATCCGTCTTCAGGCTGGCCGCAAGCGCAAGCGTATCCTTATCATCCAGCGGGATCTTCTCCCAATCGATCTTGACGCCGCGGTTCTGTTCGATGAGCTTCAAGGCGTTGGCGATGTATTGGATCGTCTTGAGTCCGAGCATGTCGAATTTGACGAAGCCGAATTTGCTGAGCTGCGTGTTCTTGCCCTCGGTCCAGGCCGTCGTCCACTCCACGCCGCCGAGCTTCATCAGGGGCACATATTCCCTGATGGGGACGGACGAAATGATGAGGCCTCCGGCGTGCCGGCCCTGCGTCTTGATGCGGCCGACGATCCGATAAGCCATGTCGACGATGTGTGGATTCGCCTTATAGTAAGTGGCTAGCTCGTCGAACTCCTTGAGTGCGTCCTCCTTGGACATTTCATCGAAGTCTTCCGGAAGCTCCTTGGTTATGTTCAGGATTTCGTGATGGTCAGCTCCGAGTGCCCGAGCCGCATCCTGCAAGGCGAGCTTTGGGTTGTAGGTCTGCCAGAGGCCTACGCTACAGACATTCTCCATCCCATATTTCTTTGTGGCGTACTGCCTGATGAACGGACGTGCGACAGGCTGGAGGTCAACGTCGATGTCGGGAAGGTCGGCATGATATTCTACCTTGTGTGGAATACCAGCCTTGACTGGATCGACCGGCGTGATGCCCAGGAGGAATGGAAGGACGAGGCCGTTGGTGTTCGCCTCGAACTTCTGCATGGACTTCAGCAGGTTTATCCAGTAGTCGTTCGCGCCCTGTTTGTCTATTTCCTTGATCTCGAATTCAAGCCGGGTCGCATGCTCCTTGGAAAGCGTTGCAACCTTCTTGCGCGCGAATTCGGCGATCTTCTGCCAATCAGACATTCGCCAGCCTCTTCTTGCCGAGCACGCGGATCTTCTCACGGAGCTCGGCGATGAGTACGTCAGTCTTACACACCAAGCATGTCATATCCTTTGCGGTAGCGCAAAGGTCGCGTGCCTCTTTGATGAGCTCGACGTTCGAGTCCGGATTGAACCCGTACTTGTCTCCCTTCTTCGCCAGCACGTTCCCGAGATATTGACTATCCGTGGTAACTTGGAGGAAGTCGCGGTTCCTGGGATTGATCGCCAAGATGCCGAACCTCAACCCCATGAGCACCGCCTGGTTCATCGTCGCCGACTTGAATGGCAGAAGCCACGTCCTGGTCTCGTCTTCGGCCTTCACGCAGACGGCTACGCCAGTGTCCACCTTCCCATTCACCGGAGACTTGCCCGTAGTCGAGAAGGCAGCCAGATAAATCATCGGCTTCAAGCTCATACTCTCACCTCTTTCATGATCTCGTCGTAGGCCGGCCTCGCATCCTCGTTCGCCTTTAGGGGATCCTTGCTAGTTCCCCAAAGGACGACACGGGCGATGGCTTCCAGATAGGCTCTGCGTACGTTTCGGACGGACTCGACGGTCTGCACGCCGGAAGTCGCCTCAGGATACCCGTCGGTCTCCCGATCGACGAATGGCTCTACCAGTCCTTCCGGCGTCGGAAATTGCGCCGAAAGGATCTTCGTCTTGAGCTCGTCGTTCGTAGTGACGACGATAGGGCTGTCCTTGTATCTGTCGCGGAGGACGTCGAATGCAGCCTTTAGAGGCTCTAGCGTGATATCCGCGATCCGGCGCATGAGCTTGTGCGTCGTCTGACCCGCGTTGTTGGGGACGGTGGTCCGCTGGAGGACGACGTCAGCAAACTCGTCCGCGATGTCTGGCCACACGGCTAGGAGCCCGACCATCTTGGTCGCGTTCTCTTTCGGGGAGTCCTTCGGGCTTCCGATCAGGATCGTCAGGACGCGGAGCGTCGATACGGCCTGACCCAGGAGGGCCTTGATGGCCACAATTTCGTCTCGAGGCACGGATGTCAGAACAATGGCACCCTGTGTCATGACATGGTCACCCTAAGGAGGTTGCCGCCGCGCGACGGGCTGATGAACCTTTCAAAATTGAGCTTGAATACGATGGGGTCTATCGTCGTTATTTGGATTAGATACGCCACGAGCGAGCCTCCCACGCTGCCTCTACCAGGCCCCACTTCGAAGCCAAGGCTCCTTGAGTGGGCGATCAGATCCCGCGTGATGAGGAAGTAAGAGCTGAAGCCCTTCTCGATGATCATCTTGAGTTCCCGCTTCGCACGGGCGACGTAGACCTCATCTTCATGCTTATTGATCCGGCGGAGCCCCTGGAGCGTCAGGGCGACGAGCTGTTTATCCGCATTGGGCACTTCCGGAAGCTTCAGGCTCGTGTCCGGCTTGAAGCCCTCACATTTCTGGGCGACCTCGAGCGCGTTATCACAGGCGGCTTCGAAGTCCTTCAGGGTAATGTGTCCGCCATAGGCGTACCCCTGTTCCTGGAAAGTCTGCCTTAGTTCCGCCCGCGTCTTATAGAACTGCTCGTCCGAATTCACGTGGAAGAGATTCGGGTCATCGACCCTCAGCTTCTGGTCGATGGCCATCATGAGCTTCTGGACCTGGAAGTCCTCCCGCCTCAGGTAATGCGTATCGTTCGTCAGGACTGCCTTGAAGCCTACTGACTTCGCGATGGTCATGAGCTTGATGAAGGTCTTTACGCCGTCCGGGATTTCCTTACCAGGCATTTGGACTTCGAGGTAATAGTCATCTCCCCAGATGTCCTTGAACTTCTTGATGTACTCCATCGCCTTCTTCGTATTATCCTTCCGGAGATAATGACAGATAGGGCCATTCAGGCACCCGGACAGGATGATTAGACCTTCCTGGTGCTGCTTCATGATGTCCAGCCAGATCCTGGGCTTGTAATAATGCCCGATTTCCCAGGCGTTCGTGAGCATCATGACCAGGTTCCTGTAGCCGGCCATGTTCTTCGTAAGCACGGTCACGTGCCTGTTGCGGACATATTCGTCGCGTAGTTCTGCGTCCTGCGCCTTGATGGTGCCGATAGAAATACCGAGCTTCTGTTTCTCTGCCCACTCGAGGTGCTTGTCGTTGAAGTAGATCTCGCAGCCCGCGATGAACTTTACCTTCGCGCTTTTTGCAGCCAGATAGGCATCCGGAATTCCTCCCATGCTGCCGTGGTCCGTCAGGACCATAGCAGGGAATCCGCGGAGCTGACATTCCTTGGCGTAATCCTCAGGATCAGGAAGGCCGTCCAATGGCGAGAATACGGAATGAGAATGGAGGTGGACGAAGTCCTTCGGGCCTGGGTAGGCCTTCTCGGCCGCCTCGATTTGCTTGTCTCGGTCAGTCGGGTCTGCCACGCATCACCCAAGTAGGCGTCCTTCGGACGGATGGCCGGATTCGGGGCGCTCAATCAGGCCAGCGCAATCACTGGCTACCTACGGATTCCGGCCCGGACTCCTCCCCGCCGGGGACCGGCTGTCCTCCCGCGATCGTGAAATCGCGCATCCGTCCGAGGGACGCCTCTTTCGAGATGAATATGGCCTTTCTCCCCGTTCGTGCCTCATTTTCGGCCATACGAATGAGGCACAGGGCCATTCCGCAATGAGTACGGACGATTTTCATCCCTCGTGCTTCTCGGCTGCGATGAGGCACCCCTCGGCGACTGCGTAGAGCGGCTTGTCCACGAGCGAGATCTCGCCGACCTGGAACGGCATCTCTTGCTTCGTGAAGACTTCCTTGAAGAGCGCGAGGAAGCCGCCGACGGAGGCAGTCCCGCCGGCGATGTAGATGGGCATGGGCTTCGGCGCCCTGGCCTTGCCTTCGTTCTTGCGGAAGCCCTCGGCGATGCTCTTGGCGATCCTCTCGATGAGGATCGTGTAGTTCAGGAAGATCGCCCTGCGGACGAAGTCCGCGGGCATCCCGCCATCCAGCCGCGTCTCTGGCGACTCCTTGACCTTGGCGATGGCCGTGGGGCTCTCGTTCGTTGCCTTGCCGGATTCCTTATCGATCCAGTCGCCGGCCCCGACGATTGAGAACTCGTAGACCGGAATGCCGAAGAGGCAGTAGCAAATGTTGATCATCCCGGCGCCGCAAGAGATGCCGATCCCGGATTTGTCCTTGTCCGGCGAGCGGGCGATGACGATGGCGCGTGCCTCGTTGATCGAGCTTCCCTTGAGCTTGACCTTGACGTCGAAGGACGCCAGGATCGCCTGGATGACCTTGTTGTGGAAGTCGACGTTCACGTCCTGGTTGATAGCCAGGCCTGGGATGCAGTAGCACAGGATGGCGTCGTCGTTGAGCTTCCCGATGATGGACTTCACGATGACGCCCATGATGGACATCGCCTGCCGCTCAGTGACCGAGAGCACTCCATTGACCATCGGTCTCTGGAGCTCCTTACCGAACGAGTAGGCCAGGTCCTCCGCCTTGCTGCCGATGGCGATAAAGTCCTTGTCCCGCTCGATGAAGGGAACCTGCGACTGGACGAGCATTTCCTTGGTGAAGTTATCCTGCTTGACCACGGAAATGAATCCGTTGACCTCTCGACGGAAGCAGACCTGCCCGTCCTTCTTATAGGCGAGGACGATGTTCTTCGTCCCCATATCAAGTCCTAGGCGTTCCATCGTACCGCTCCTGAAAATGGTCTCTACGTTCTTCTGATATTCTGCAAAGCCTCTCGGCGGCTTCGTGATCAGATAAGCCGTCTTCTTTACGAGTTCCTGCCTCTCCCTGTCCTTTACGATCTTGCTTTTCGGTACGAAGTGTCTGTCCTTTATGACCTTGAGATTCCCAGGAGTCCAGCCCTCGGCTTTCAGGGCTCTTGTTATCGGATCTGAAATACTTATTGGTGCTGGCTTACTTGCCGTCGGTGTCTTGGCCGAGCTGGACTTCGGGGAGGTTCTGGCCTTTGAAGAGCGATTCGATCGGCAAGTCTTCCGCGCGGGTTCCGGCAGAAGGATCGGCCATAGATCCTTGGGAATTCCCAGGTCCTGGTCGTATCGCTGCCTTTTGAGCCGCGGATCCTTCTCTATCAAAGTGATGCCTCACGTGGATGACGCCTTGCGGAATATTGAGCGTCAGCTTGACCTCTAGAGGCCTTGGCTGCCCCACTATCTTTCGCCATAACCATCCAAGCATGTCATGCCTCGACTTTTCTCTCCCCGAGTTCGCCTGGCTTATTTTTCTGTGGACGCTTCGGAGGGATGACGATCGGGTTGCCGAATCCGTCGATGCCGACAGCCCCTGCGTAGCCGAATTGGTCAGACATTTTCTTTAATTTCTCAGGGTCCGTCTCCTCTGCAAAAGTGCCGAATAACTTCACGAATCCGCTCTCGCCTGGCTTGATGGGCTGAGCTGCTATTCCGATGGGCTGGATTGCTCCGCTGGCCAGCCATGGCTGAGTCTGGACTATCTCAAGAGCATTCGAAATTGTCGTCGTATCGCCTTTACCGGCCACATCGACGAAAACCTTATTATTCTGTTCGATTCCGCCCAATTCTGCAATCGCTTTTATTAGGGCATCTGGACCGGCATCTAGTTCGAGCTCACACATATCGAACTCTTCAATGCCTAAGGAGTTATCAAATCGCAGGGAGACGGAGAATCTCGTCTTTTTATCGATGGCGTTATCTAGGGCAAAGAAGCCAACGATGACTCCGATTTGGCCTATAAACGAAGATCTTCTTTTATCTGATAGGCCATCTAGCGTCTTAACGACCTTGGCTTTCGCGCCAAACTTGAGTTCTTCCACCTTCATGTTGATGAAATACGAGAGGAAGCGGGTAGCCGGTGTAAACGTATATAAGAGACGCCGCCGCCAGAAAAGGGCATTTGCCACAAGAGGGCGAAAGCGGCAGGTTTCCAAAACGTTCCATGTCCGCCCGCGACCCGGTCAGAGGAGTGCGGACAAGAGCGCTGGCTGAAAGATGTCGGTGGAATGAGACCGACGGAGTAAGCCAGCGTGGGCTTGACCTTGACAAGCCGGTTCAAGCGACGGGTCCTTTGCCACGACGGCATCGTAGAATCTCGGCAGGACGGAGGCCCCCGGGCGAACTCAATGCCTCATAGCCCGGTACAGCACGCATGGAAGAGCTCCTGCAGCGGGAGCTGCGGATAGGGCCTCTGCCGAGTCATGGTGGCCGGGAATACGGGTCCCACCGTGAAGTGCGACATCCGTCGGCTGGATGGCTGGACTGCCCTCATGGCGGCTGCTGGAAGCCATGAGGCAACTGTCCTTCCTGAAGGTCGTAATGGAGAACTGGACGTGACGAAGAAGAGCTGGCGCCGTACAGGCCGAACAAACCCACTGGTGCGATGCACATTGGGACCATGTGGCCGCATGTACGGAGGGGACAATGGGAACATAGCCTGGGCCATCCTGGGCTCCTCATCAGATCCCGCGCCAGCTCCTCTTCTCACGTCTTTCGCGGGATAGGATTTTCTTATCCTGCCTTTCTCCCATGCGGATGAGGGGGAGGCGTGTATTTGTGCTGTGCCGCATCCTGGCTCCTCACTTCACTGCTGGCATCTCGGTAGATAAAGTCGTCCATAGAGCCCCGCCTATCGTCAAGTACATGATCGGATGGCAGATAAGCCAGGTCGAGGACTATTGCCGCAAGAAGGGATGGACGCTCGAACTGGTCCCTGAAAAGATAAACTGATGACTGCCATTTATCCACCATTCGTACGGAAGCTGCCCCTCAGTCCGAAGGACGGCGACGCAATAGCCGACCTCTTCGGGAACATCTTCGAGTATAACGGCTCCACGAAGACTTGGAACGCAAGGGGTCTCCTGCGCGCGTTTCAGGTGGTCACCGAGCAGGAATCCGGCCTCGTCTCCCCCGACATCTATAAGCTGTTGAAGCTCGTCCAGGATCTCATCAAAGGGGGCACGTCCTTCGAAGCCTTCAAGATCAGGACGGACAGCGCCTCACCGTACTATTACTATTTCTATTCGTCCGACAGGCTCATTGCCTTCACCGTAGAGAAGCTGGACGACGGGTCCACCAACCTCCGCATCGAGGTCGATAAGGCACGGCTCTTCCACAATGTTATGAGCCGCTGCTGCGTGGGATGCAAGGGTCCAAAGGGCGAGAAAGGCGACGCGGGGAAGGACGGAACGCCGGCGGCGCCCGAAGAATTCCAGACGCCAGTCTTCGTACAGCCGGATACGATCAAGATCGACGCGCTAGTTGGTACGCCTATCGAAACCGACATTTCGGTTAGGCTGTTCAGATCAGGTCAGGCTTCGGAGTACGCAATTGAATTCGTGGTACCACTCGGCGGAACCGGTTCTACCGTGAATGTCGTTGATGAGACAATCGGCGTTGATCCCTCGAGCGACCTCATCTTCGCCACGGGGGCCGTTACTGGAACCGTCAAGCTCACGGGTAATATCGGCAATCTGACTGACTGGCGGTTTAAGGCAAGACAGAAGGGCGCAAAAGGGCAGGCGGGACAGGACGGAACTCGCTTCCTGGAAGTCGTTACGAGTTTCTTTGATGACGCCTCGATCAAGGCGACTTCTGCCGTCATATCAATGCGGAAATCGCCCATCTCGAGCACGATGTACCTCGTCAAGGCTACGCTTCCGAGGGACATCTGCGTCAGCGACCTCTCGCCATCGTCTAATTCGATGCCCATTGGCGGCATCCGGGAAGCGCTCTTCTGTGCCGTTGCCGTAACCATGAAGTCCTGCAAGCCGATCTGGTCGTTCCTCTTCGCGCCGCCTGACTTCACGCCGCCGCCCCTGGATCTGCCGAACTGGCAGCCAGCATCCTGTTGCGTCGACCTGGCACACTATCAATCCTTCACGTTCGACTGGTTTACGAATGCCGAGACGCCGCTCCCATTCGAGATCCTGTTGGACCCGCCGCCGCCGGAACAATGCTGCCAGGCGGAATTCTTCTGGTGCCCGAACGTGGGCGACGGGCCCTGCGGCATCCAGGGCGACTTCATACCTCCGGAAAGGGGCGCCGTCATTCCTGCATTCGTTGAAAAGGGCGGGAGCTACACTTCGGGCAGCGGTATGAGTTATAGGACCTCATCCTCGTCCTCGACACGAAGGCCAACTTCGAGTTCATCTTCAACGTCGTCATCCACCACGCCTCAACCGTAACTATCGTATGAAGCTGACGATAGGCATCCCGGTCTATGACGATTATGACGGCGTCTTCTTCACTATCATGGCCCTCCGGATGTATCAGAACCTGAAGGATACGGAGATTCTGGTCATCGACAGCTACGGGTGCAAGACGACGGAAAACTTCGTCAAGAGCGTCGACGGCAGATATATGCGCCTGATGAACAGGTCTGGCCCCGCGGCTGCGAAGGGCGCTGTCTTTATGGAAGCCAGGGGCGACTTTGTACTCTGCTGCGACTGCCACGTCCTCTTCCCGCCGGGGGCCATAGAAAGTCTGAAGGCCTTCTACGAGGCAAATCCGGAGTGTAAGGATCTCATTCAAGGTCCTCTGCTTTACGATGACTTGAAATATGTGGCGACGCATTTCAATCCCGTCTGGCGTGGCGAGATGTGGGGCATCTGGAGTGATAGCGTTCACGTAGACAACTTGGACAGCGCCGTAAAAGAGATCCCGATGCAGGGGATGGGCGCTTTTTCCTGCAAGAAATCTGCGTGGCTCGGCTTCAATCCGAGGTTCAGGGGCTTCGGCGGCGAGGAAGGCTACATTCACGAGAAGTTTAGACAGGCGGGTCGGAAGTGTCTTTGCATGCCCTGGTTAAAGTGGGTGCACAGGTTTAATAGGCCGCACGGCATGAGTTATCCAGTCCGGATCGAAGACAAGCTCTACAATTACGTCATCGGACATGCCGAGCTTGGGTTGGATATTGCGCCAGTCGTCGAGCATTTCTCGGAATTCGTCCCGCGCGAGCAGGTCATGCAAGTGGTGAAGGAAGCCCTTGGGCCGGTCGTTCAGACGGGGACGCCCACGCCTGCTGCGTTGCCATAAACGTCTGCAGCCTCCTTCAAGAGCTGAGCAAGGACTATGGTTGCTTTTGGGCTACCCGGAGGAGGCATCGGAGGCTGCTCCCAGGGCTTGTAGATTCCCTTGTGCCACATGAAGCCCTCTGCCTCGTTCTCGCTTGCGGCGCAATAATGCATGAAAGGTGCGTCCACTGAATCTTCGGGTGGGAAGACGCACAGCCGCTTTACGTCACCTTTCAGTCCGGCCTCCGCGGCGGCAATCGTATAGCCGAACATCTCGGCGATCCAGCCGACGGCATTATGGCATTCCTTGTCATCGCGGATTTCCCGGGTTACCTCCAGCCATCTTGGCGCGACGATTTCGAGGTCTTGCCTATGGATGACGACGGGGATGCCTACGGACTGGACCAGTTCCTTGTTCCTCCGGCAATGTCTGGAAATCAGCAACTTACCTAAGTCGCCTCCCGGCTCCATATAGCAGTAATAAGCTGCCTTTGGCTTGCCCGGTAGTGCTTCGCCGACGTATTTGGAGAGGAACACGCAATCCGGATCGATGACGACGATGGTGGATTCCTTGGGCTTGGCCTGCTTTAGCCATTCCATGAGTGCGGATGGCTTATTGTAGGCCAGGTACTTGTCGCCGGACCGCGGATGGATGCTATAGTCAGTCGCTTTGAACGTCTTCTCCGAGAACGGGTATTTTACTTCCTTGTTGGTTGAGACGAGGCGGGTGAGAGGCCCTGGCTGGCCCACCTTTCGATAAGTATAGGCTAGAAGCTCGCATTGCCAGTACTGATAGAGGGTATCCGTGCAGCTGAAGACGGTGTGGACGCGACTGCCGAACTGGGCCGGCTTCCAGCCGATCATCCGCTCGTAGAAGAGGTTCTTATAATGATCCATTTCTTAAACTTTGAGTATCAAAGCTAATAACATGGAAGCAATAGCCGACGTCGGGTATAGCGTGAAGTCCCGCGCGAAGTCGTTCATAAGCGCCTTCTGTCCCCTTCTGCTTTCAAGCCTGCGCGACCTTGAGATCGCAAAAGTTTCGTCGCCGGATCAGGACATCCTGAACTACAATTCGCGGCTGGAGGTTCGCGGGAACTTCCTCTTCGATTATCTACGCAAGGTCGAGACGATAAGCATAGCCGGCGAGGGAACTTATGTTCCCCAGACCGGCGAGATCGTCACTTTCTTGCGCATGTCGTCCACGAACGAGATCCTGGTGACTGACGTGTGGCGAGACGGTTTCCTGTTCTATGACAACGACGAGGCTCTTATAGCCGTCTCTAGGGCAGAAACCTACCTGAACATCCCCTTTGGTAGCATTCTTGCCTACATCGTTGACGGATCGAACGGCATCTTCCAGGTATATATCAAAGAGAAGGGAATAAGGGCCAGGATCGAGTCCGGAGACGCCTTCTACATTACAGAGGCCTCGCATATCGTCGTGGCCTATAATCCGACGGGTCAGAGCGATTTCCCTGTCCTGCCGTCGTTTGGGGGCTCCGGATCTACATGAGCCTACAACATAAGAGGGTTACGGTAACGGGAGGCAGCGGGTTTCTTGGGCGCTACGTAGGGCGTGAGCTCGAGAAGGCTGGCTGCCACCTCTTCGTACCCCGCAGCAAGAACTATAATCTTGTTGATCCCGAGGCAGTCAAGAAGCTCTATAACGACTCCAAGCCCGACATTGTCATTCATCTTGCGGCCGTCGTAGGCGGCATCGGCGCTAACAAGGCCCATCCAGGGAAGTTCTATTACGATAACCTGATGATGGGTGCTAACATAATAGAAGAGGGCCGCAAGGCGGGCATCGAGAAGCTCGTAGCCCTTGGGACAATCTGTTGTTATCCCAAGTTCACGCCGGTCCCGTTTAAAGAGGAAAATATCTGGAACGGCTATCCGGAAGAGACGAATGCGCCCTATGGCCTGGCCAAGAAGATGCTTCTTGTACAGTCCCAGGCTTATCGACAGGAATATGGTCTGAATGCGATCTTTCTCATGCCCGTTAATCTGTACGGTCCAGGCGATAACTTCAACCCAGAATCGTCTCACGTCATCCCGGCCCTGATCAAGAAGTTCGTAGAAGCAAAGGCGGCGAAGGAGTCAGTGGTCACTATCTGGGGAACTGGCACGGCAACGCGGGAGTTCTTATATGTCGAGGACGCCGCTAGAGCCATCGTCCTAGCCACGGATTTGTACGACAAGCCGGAACCGGTGAATATCGGGGCGGGTTTCGAGATTCGGATATTCGACTTGGTCAATAAGATAAGGGACCTCGTCGGGTTTGATGGTGAGATCTTCTGGGACACGACCAAGCCGGACGGCCAGCCGCGGCGCTGCCTGGATACGACCCGGGCCGAGGAGGAGTTCGGATTCAAAACTATGACAACGTTCGATGACGGTCTTAAGAAGACCCTTGAATGGTACGAGGTGCAAAATGGACTTCGCGAAAAAGCTGAATGAGGCGCTAGAGGGACAGGAGTTGGATTGGGTCATTTATTTTATTGATCCAAAAGATGGAAAAGCTTGTCAGCAAGCGGATGCTGATTGGGGCCATTCCTGGACTAGCGGTGACGGTAAAGGTGTTTTCTTCTCCCTCTATGGGCCAAATCACATCCCCGATATTCAAGAATACTCAGGTGAACATCGCGGGGACTACGAACTGGTAGACGCGAGTGAAACAATGGACGGTGACGAAATTGTTGAACTGCTGGAGAAAGTCTGGCCTGACCCGGCAGTTGGTGCAGCTGGGAAGGCTGCCGCCGATTTCCATGCCAACTATCGAAGTGGACAGGATTCTTCCTATAAAATCTTCGGATCCGGGAAAGTTAGGATCTGATCGCTTCCTTGAACCACTTCGGCAGAATTCCACGAGCTTTACGGAGAAACCACTCAAAGTCAGCGTCCAGAATGTAGGTGTGCGCCCAATCCGTTTCTGACCTCACTGACCTGCCCGTTGCCTGGACCAGCTTGAGAGCCGTCAGCCAGTCATAATATTCCTGCGAGTCTTGCATCCGGGCTTCAAGCTGTGGGTTTCCCTTGATCGGCGGGTACGGCATCTTTACAATGATCTGAAAACGACTGAGCTCGTCTTTCAGGTCCAGCCCTTCGTGCATAGCGGGAGCCACGATCACGGAATCCTCGCGTTCGGCGTGCTCTTTGAGCATCTCCTTCTTGTTTTCGAAGCCCTCCTGGAAGAGCATGCGGTCCCTGGTCTCGCACTCGCTGATCAACAACCTGGCAATCTCGAAGTTGTGCGTGTGGATGATGCCCTTCTTGCCCTTATACTTATTCAGGATCTTGTCGACGGCCGGCACGATCTTGGGCAGGGTCTCCGCCTTGTTCTTGTAGCTGAGTGAGCCTACCGGCGTGAATAAGATCGGGCGGTTCTCGACGGGGAAGCGGCTTCCGTACCGGATGGCGTACATGTCATTCGTTTCGATCCCCAGGGATGAGCAGACCGTCTTCGCCGACAGGACCGTGGCGCTCATCATGAGGACCTTGTCCGCCCTGTTGAACACGAAGTCGTGGGCCATCTTGCGGACATAGACGGGCTTGAGTTCCACCGTGTTCCAGATGACCTTATATTTCTTCTTCTGGTCCGTATCCTTGAAGAGCGCGACCCAGTTGCCATCTTCGGCCGTTGAGAGGAAGTGCCCGCACCGCCTCTCGATGTCCATCCATTCGTCTTCCTTCTCGAGGTCTCCGGCCGCGCGCGCCATTTTCAGGATGTTCTCGATGACGGCCAGGATGTCCTTATCCTTTAGGAACCTTGCATATTCGGCAGCGGAACCCATCTCGGACAGGACGATGCCGTATTCCCGGAGCGACTTGTCATTCAGGCTGAAGCCGATGAAGTTCATCAGCTCCGATTCCATTTGATGACAATTGGAGACGAGGCTAGAACCGGCAAAATAATTATGGTTGTCTGCTACTTCTAGATCGTACGTGACAGTTTCCTTGTATGGGTTAATAGAGAAGACGGGCTGTGCGCTAACTGGCTTTGATCTTTTGACTTCCAGTTCTGGGTTATAAGGATCCCACTGTCCACTGGGTAGCTTGTATCGCATGAATGGTGGTATAAACCTGGCTATCTTTTGTGCTAAGATCCTGCTGCCACTTCTACCAAGCGTAATATAGTACAGCACATGGTCGCGCTTGCAGTATGACAGAACCTTAGCTGGGATATCGAGAGTTTCCCGCAGCCAGAAGGCAATTTTTCGATTTTCTTGTAAGGTATATCCTTCTGTGTGAAGGTGGATTGTGTTTCTGTTGCAAGACCCATCGTCCATAAACCATACAGCCAATCCAAGGTCTTCTATTTTCTGGAACCATGCTTTGTTGGGAGTTTTCTTGTGGTTCCGGATTACGACTTTAATTTGTTCAAACATGTTGCACTTTGTGTTGAATCGTGCGACACGTTTTGAGAACCCCTTACTTTTAAAAATCTTGGGGCCAGTATTTACATGTTCCTTCAGAATATTGTACTTCCAACGCAGGAAAGTAAGCTGTTTTGAGCTGTGGACGAATCGAACTCGGGCTCTTGCCCCTTTGGGGGCATATTTCCACGATTTCCTTTTCGATGGGACTATTTGTACTGACGCATCACCTAATAACGATCCAAGGAGGATTTGTTGTTGTGTGTGGGAGATTTCTGGTTCGTTTACGATGATCAAATCGCCGACACGAAGGTCGCAGAGTTTCTTGAGGCCATTTGGCGTATGGATCTTGTGGTCTGCTGTTGGGTACATCACCCTGTTCCCGGCAATCACTTTAAAAGTTGGTCGCTTTCCTCGTTTTAAGAAGCGGGATATTGGCTTGAATTCGAGCTTTTGAAGCTTTTTGTTATAGGACAGTACAGAACAATCAATTCTTTTGTTCACTAATTTGCCGATGGGGATTCTTCCTCTGTCGGTTACGATATTCGTGTGCGGGTGGAAGCACTCATCCACGATCATCAGATCCCGGTGGCCGAAGGCGTTCGTCAGGACCGTCTGGTGGAGGAACACCCGGAAGTTCATGAGGCAGATTTGGGCGGCTTGGGCCTGGGCATTCCTAGCCCAATAAGGACACAGCGCTGGAAGGCCGTTCGGGAAGCAATCCTTGCATCTGGATTTGCCGTCCCGAGTCCGGCAGACTCCCTTATCGCAGCCCGGCTTGTTCTCGACCATCTCGACGATCTTGGAGACGGCGTCGAAGTCCAGCTTTATGGATAGGCCCTCGAAGTTCCGATTCTTGACGAAGTATTCCGCTACCTGTTTTGCTATGGTATCGGGATGGCCGAGGGACGAAAGCAGTCCCCGGACGAGAGCGAAGGCGTTTCTTTGGGCATGGGTGCACTGGTAGTTTCCGCGGCCCTTCAGGTCCACCATCGGAAGGAGGCCATCTCTGGGCGGCTGGCCGAAGTCCCCCATGAGCTGGTCCTGGAGGAAGCGCTGGATCGTAAGGTAATAGGAATTGGCAAAGAACTGGGCGACGGAATAGGCAATGGCGGACTTGCCGCAGCCTACGGGCATCTCGATGATGACGAACTTCTTGCCCTTGTCGAACTGGTCAAGCGTGAGGCGGACGGCCTCGAGCTGGTCAGGCCGGAACTGGGAGAATGGGAATTTCGCCTGGATGTCTGCGTCTGTGATGCTCATGTGAAAGTGAAATACGTGGCGTATTTTAGTGGAACGGGTTCAGGAGGCTGAATATGATCCGCATGGACAAGCAGGAAGCCGTGAAGATGGTGGCCAAGATGGCGGCGATCATCAGCGCCAATGGCGAGGGGTCCATCGACCAGGCCATTGCCAAGTCTGTCGAGATCCTCAGGGGCGCCGAGGAAGCCGTTGAGGCGGAGTATGGCAAGAAAGAGGACAAGAAGCAGAAGAAATGAAGGTCATCATAACGGCGGATTGGCACGCGGGAGTCCCCCGGAAGCTGAGCTATACGCTCTGGGCGGCGCGGGCTATTCGCCATTACGCCATTCGGATGGGAATCAAGAACGTCCTTATCCTTGGGGATCTTTTTCACGACCGTGTCAATCTCAACATTGAGGTCCTCAACGCCGTTCACGCATTCTTCGAGGAAGAAGAGAGCCAGCAGTTGTCATGGCTTGCCTTCCCTGGCAATCACGACATGTTCTTGAAGAATTCCTGGGACATTCATTCGTTAAGATCGCTCTCATCCCTCGTTACCATTGAGCCATCCATCAAGAAAGTCGGCGGCAAGTATTGGATCATCCCCTTCATCTACGACGAGCAGCAGTACATGAAGGAGCTCGCCGCTGTCGAGAAGAAGATCAAGTCGGACGACATCCTCCTGACGCACATCGGCGTCTGCGGCGCGAAGCTGAACGAATGCTTCCTGCTAAAGAACTGGTCCTTCGTGAACTTCGATAAGACGAAATTCAACCTCGCCTTTGCGGGCCACTTTCACTGCCATCAGACGGTCGGGAACATCACCTATCCCGGAAGCCCGGTCGCGTTCAGGTTCGATGAGGGGCTCGTCCCGCACGGCTTCATCGTCTGCGACACGGACAAGATGAAGTGGGAGTTCATCAACATCCGGTCCATCGGTACGGAAGGCGAGCCGCCGCCCCTTTATCTCACGGTCTTGGATGCCGATGCCGACAAGAAGCCTCCCGAGTTCTTCAAGGGGAACAACGTTAGGCTGATCCTCACGAAGGACTATACCAAGGAAGACCTGTCCAAGCTGGACAAGATGGCCCGGGAGCGTGGGGCTCTTGGTGTCAGCTGGATCAGACCGAAAGAGAAGGATGTCGAGATCGAGGCCGCCCGCAAGAGTGAAGTGGACATGAAGACCCCCGAGAAGCTCCTAGAGAGATGGTTGGAGAAGGAGAAGCCGGAAGGCTTGAACTACAAGATCCTGGCCAAGTTGAATGCGCAGATCATCGCAGAGGCAGAGGAACGGATCAGCGTCCAAGTAAGTGAGGACTAATGATCCGCATCAAGAGCGTCGAGCTCAAAAACTTCCTATCCTACGGAGACGAGATCAGCCGCATCGAGGTGGCTGATCTCGGACCGACCCTTATCGTCGGCGAGAAGCTGGGCGACGAGGAGGGAAGCTCCAACGGGGCGGGTAAGTCCTCCCTGGCCGCGGCCATCCTCTGGTGCCTATTCGGACGCACCATAAACAAAGACCGCCCTGGCGACGGAGTCATCAACTGGTTCACCGGGAAGGACTGCTTCGTCCAAATAGAGACGGTGGACGGGTATGTCATCACGAGGACCCGGAAGTCGAAGGGAGTCGCCGAGCTATCCATCGCCAAGGATGGCGCGGACATCACGCAGTCCACCACGGAGAATACTCAGAAATACGTCATCAAGCTCTTCGGTCTGGATTTCGAGATCTTCACCAGCTGCGTCTTCTTCGGGCAGCTCGGGAAGTCCTTCCTGGAGCTGACGGATGCGAAGCGCCGAGCCATCCTCGAGCGCGTCTTCAACCTCCATCGTATCAACGTCTGGGCCGAGGTCGCCAAGGAGAAGATTTCTGCCTGCGAGATAGAGCAGGCCAGATTTTCCGTGGCTTTGGACTCCCAGCAGCAAGAGCTTGTTCGCTTGCAAGAGGAGATAAAGGCCAGACGAGCGGATCAAGCTAAGTGGGAACAGGATTGCGCTTCGCGTGTCTCGCAGGCCGAGGCTCGCAAGAAGGCCCTCCAGTCGGAACTCCTGAATAAGCAGGCGCCCGACGTCATCGAGCTTAAGCGGCAGTGGGCCGTCATCGAGAAGATCCAGGACAAGCTAAGCGAATACGAAACAGAGAAGCGGAAGAAGGCTGCCCTCGTATTCAGCCTCGGCAGGGACATAAGCAGGATCGCTGGAGAGGAGTCTGCCTGGAAGGCCAAAGCTGGCACGACGTGTCCAAGCTGTAAGCAAGCTATTGGCAAGGATCACGTCGCCAGCGTCTGCGAGCCGTTCTCTGGCAAGAAGCAAGAGCTGCAGGGCCAGATAGACGCTCTCCAGAAGGAAGTCGCTCGCATAGATGGCCTCATCGAAATAACCCGGAAGAAGGTTGAAAGTGCCGGTCCAAAGCAGACCGTGGCGGAGGCGGAGGCCGTCTGCCGGGAGATCGAGCGCATCCGACAGCAGATTGAGGGAGTCGGCGGGGAGATCAAGCGCATCCAGACGGAACAGAATCCTTACGGGGACATGATCAAGCGCGGCGAGGCGAGCATCCGCCTCGGCGAGACCACCGTCCAGGATCAGACAGACCAGGTCAAGAAATACAACATCCTCCTGCGTCATCTCCAGTACATCTTCAACGCCTATAACGACAAGAAGAAGCTCAAGAGCTTCATGTTGGGCGACCTGGTCCCGTTCCTCAACGAGCGCGTCGGATACTATCTGAAGGCCTTCGGCTGCGAGTTCGACCTGAAATTCACTCCGACGCTCCAGGACTCGACCAGCAAATGGGACTATGACTACTGCTCCGGAGGCGAGAGAAAGCGGATCGACCTCGCGGTCATGTTCGCCCTCTATGACCTCTATGTGGCGATCTACGGCATCCAGTGCAACGTCATGGTACTGGACGAAGTCGACGGCCGGCTGGACACCGTCGGCGTCCAGGCCTTCGTGGACGTCATCGAGAAGGACTTCGTCAAGAAGGGCAACCAGAACCGGCCGGATGCCGTCTTCGTCATCTCCCACAAGGACGAGATGAGGGATGCCTTCCCCTCCAAGATCAAGGTCATCAAGGAAGGCGGGTTCTCGAAGATCGTGGAGGCCCGCTAATGAGCGCAAAAGTAGTTTATGCGCTCCGATATGATCGAAAAGATCCGCCAGAATCTTAGCCGCGAATTCGTCATGCGGTCGCTGGTGAAGTATTTCGTGGAGAGAGGCTTTAAGAGCAACTTCGACATTCACGTCTACCCGCCTACCCTCCAGGACATTCCCAAGCAGATCCCGGCGCTCGCGGAGAAGATCGAAGTTATTCCCTACGTCGAAAACATCGATCCGAAGGTGGGCATCGTGAAGCTGGGCTGGAACATGTTCGCCCTGGGGACGAAGCGAATGTTCCTGGGTAAGACGATGCACAAGAACCTGATGGAGCTGAAGCAGACGACGGCTCCCGCTGGTAGCATCCTGGAACTGAACGCGACCCCGAGGAAGGTGATCCGGTTCCTATTGAGCGTCTTCGAGGACGAAAACGAGACGGTAAATGTCTCTACGTCGGTCATCCCCATGGTGCCGATGCAGAGACCGCGGACCGGTTCGTCTGGTGGCAGCTATTACGAGAAGCGTAGACCTGTCCTCTAATCGTCCCACTCAAAAGGCAACTGCCACCTTTCGCATCCCGAAGATCTCTCATCCCAGTATTTATCCTCTTTTGTCCAGACGCGATTTCTTGGCGTGAGCCTCCGTAGGAATTTCTTGACACAATGACATAGGATCTCTACGAATTCGAAAGGATCACCGGACCAGCGGTATATGCCGACGGTCTTCATGTCTTGTCGATCGTGTAGCCCGCCCCCAAGCACTGCAGCCGGATGAGGTCGAAGATCCGGGCCATCTCCTTGGGCGTCTTCCGCAGGAAATTGGCAACGGTCTTCTGTCGGACGTCGTCGCCGTGCTTCCGGACATAAACCTGGGGCGGCTTCACGATGATCTTAAGGACTTCCTTGGCATCCGAAGGAAGCGTACCCTTGAGGTGCTCGACGAAGTCGTTGAATTCGACCCTTCTCTGGTCGGCGGCGCTCGTCTCGGACGCCATCTTGTATTCGAGCGTGTAGCGAAGGCGGTCGTCTTCCTCATTAGCCTTCTTCGACTCGAAGCTCACGAGCTTGATATTGATCGCGGCCGGAATCTGCATTTCGACGACCTCGGCCTTGTCGGCCTTGATATGCACGACGTTGTAGTGCTTGTCGTCATAGACGACCTTGACGCCGTTATTGCGCAGGACCTTTTCAATGCGCCAGAGGCTTTGGAGCTCGTTGAGTGAGAGCCGAAGGACTTCGGCCGTGATTTCGACATGCTTGTCCGACCGGGTCAGGACGCAGGTGACTGGCACGCTCCTGTCCATGAGGAACCCGCTGAGAACCTGAGCTCCGACTTTCGTATTGAGGCCACAGACGGTGTTGGTCGTCCGGATCTGTGGGATCTTGTTCTCGTTGAGGATCTGCCGGAGCGCGTTGAAGATCCACTCCTGGAAGAACTTCTTTCGCTGCTTCCCATTCTCTATCACGCCCGGAATCGGCTTGTGGTAGAGCGCCGAGACGACGGCCCGCCAGATTGCGATAATCGCCTCCTCGTCGGCAAACGAAGGGTCCTTGTACTCGTTCCCTATCGTGTTGCCAAGGGCGCGGAGGAAGGACTGTCTTGCCGGCGTGAGGGCAGGATCCGACAGGATCATGTTTACGATGCCCTGGACATTCTGCTGCTGCGTACGCGAGAGACCCCGCATCGTCTTGTTGCATAGAGAGCCGCGCAGAAAAAGACGGGCTAGCTGCATACCCTCTCCTCCTCCTCTTCCCCACCTCTATAAAACAGGAAACTTTTGTGTTGCTTTAGGTATTTCAGTCCTGAGGACAACAACATGGCTTACGTAGACACGAAGATGCTGGAAGCGAATTGGGGTCAGTGTCTGCTGACGCATCCCTACCATAGGACGAACAGCCGACGGGCATGGAAGACTTTGTCAGACGATGTGTATAAGATCTGTCGAGGAGTCGCAACACAATTTCACCCGCAGTCAGAAGATGAGTTGGATGAGCTCGCTCACCATGCCTTCGCCCACACGATGGGAAAGATCAGGGCGGGCACTCTCACTTTCACCCCAGGACGCGCGCCGGTTTTCAACTTGCTGACGACTGCCGTGTTCCGCTGCCTTTATACGCACAAGACAACGGAAAAGCGCAAGAACAGCAAGATTGTGAAATACGGCCGGCGAGCCTTCGAAAACCTGTCTCACTTCAACGAACCTCAAACTGGGCGCATTTTAACATGCCGAACGCCTCTTGTCAAGTATTACCCTGATCAAAAGTCAAATAATGAGCATTAAGAAGGTCATAACAGAAGCTCTTGCGCGTCTTGCTCCGCCCGCGACGGAGGAGGACCTTTTCAATACCATCGCGAAGAACGCCGAAGAGAGCTTCATGATCACCGTCAAGGAAGGCGGACTTAAGGTTTACGTCGCACGAGCATCTGACGT
>Ga0315291_10001213_pt1 | contig 34432 bp, 32 predicted proteins | sample YL17G12_20_MG_FD_203070 | JGI IMG/M metagenome (GOLD analysis project Ga0315291, IMG submission 203070) | Sediment microbial communities from Yellowstone Lake, YNP, Wyoming, USA - YL17G12_20 | ecosystem: Environmental > Aquatic > Freshwater > Lake > Sediment | place: USA: Wyoming | collected...
ATGGCTGTATTTTTGTCCCATAACCACTTGGGATACCATAACCATCTACCCTTTCCCAAGTGTTGCACTTGCTTATTGAACTCGTGTCCGTCAGCCCCTAATTCGCGAAACCAGTCAAAATTTTCACTCCTCATACGCCTGCGGTCGTCTCCGTTATGACATATTTCAATACCGTTTTCGCACGGCGCTTTATGCTCCTAAGCCCCCTTCCCCTCCGCAAACTTGCCCACCACGTTGTTCAACAGAGCAAGAAACGGTATGCGAACCACGGCAGGTATGGATAATGAATAGAAGTATGTTGTGAAGGTGGCGGGGAGATGCTTTCCGAGCGGCGTGTGAATTCGCCGCCATCCAAGCCATATAATGCGCGGCGAAGAGGCGCAGGCGATTTTCCGGCGTTTGAGGAAAATCGCCGTAGCGAGGAAGGCATCTCCCCGTCACCGACAAAGCGTGCTTCAATCCCGTAAGCTTCGAAGCTGCCGGGGTTCGCATATCTTTCGCGCCGGCCTTTTCTTGCTTTTCGGCTTTTTTTCGTTTAAATTACGCATATGCCGATAGACAAGAACCTTGTCCAATTGCCGCGGAAGAAGCGGGTGCTCATCCTTTTGTCCAATGACGACGGCGTTTATTCCGAGGGCTTGAGGATCCTTGCGAGGCGCTTAAAGCAAATAGGGCGCATTGTCATAGTCGCGCCGGATCAGGAGAGGAGCGCCGCGAGCCATGCGCTGACGTTGCACCGCCCGCTTCGAGTCAAAAAAATCTCGCAGGATGCGTATGCGGTCGACGGGACGCCTACAGACTGCATAAATCTGGGGATCAACGAGATCCTGAAACAACGGCCGGACATAATCATTTCCGGCATCAACCACGGCGCGAACTTGGGCGACGACGTCCATTATTCGGGCACCGTGTCCGCGGCCCTTGAGGGCGGGATCATGGGCGTCCCGTCAATGGCGATCTCCCTCGTCGCGCGCGACAGGTTCCGTTTCGATACGGCTGCGGAATTTGCGGTGAAACTTGCGAAAAAGATCATCAAAGACTCTCTGCCGAAGGGGATCATCTTAAACGTCAATGTCCCGAACCTCCCCGCGTCGCAGATCAAGGGCTATGAATTCACGGAACAGGGCAAGCGCAATTACGGCAACATAATAGTGGAGAAGATAGATCCACGCGGACGTAAGTATTACTGGATCGGCGGGGACGAGGTGGGTTTTGAAAATATACCGGCTACCGATTGCAAGGCGGTCGCGGAGGGAAAGATCTCAATCACTCCTCTTCGTGTGAACATGACCGACAAGCCGTCGCTTCATCTGCTCAAGAAATGGAAACTGGATGAGAAACAACGGAAGAGATCGTGATCCCTATGAAGTTGCGCGCCGCAGGATGGTGACCGAGCAGCTGATCCCGGGCGGGATAAAAGATCAGCGGGTGCTTGATGCGATGATGCGTGTGCCGCGCCATCAGTTCGTGAATCAGGGCATGGCAAATCAGGCATATGAAGACAGGCCGCTGCAGATCGGAATGGGGCAGACGATTTCGCAGCCGCTCATGGTCGCGATAATGACGGACGCGTTCGGCCTTACTGGTTCTGAAAAGATCTTGGAGATCGGCACGGGTTCCGGCTATCAGGCGGCGATTCTGGCGGAGCTGGCAAAAGACGTTTATACGATCGAAAGGATCGATTCGCTTTCGATTGCGGCGCGCCGCGTGCTCCATAAGTTGCTGTATAAAAATATTCACTTTCGGATCGGCGACGGAACTCTTGGATGGCCGGAGGAGGCCCCCTTTGACGGGATAATCGTCACGGCGGGATCACCGGAAATCCAGAAGACATTTTTGAATCAGCTGGCAGATGGAGGCAAGCTAGTGATCCCCGTAGGGGGCGAGGCGGTTCAGGAACTGGTTGTGATAAAAAAAATCGGCGACCGTTTCGAAACGAAACAAGTTACCGGTTGCCGCTTTGTAAAGCTGATAGGCGAATATGGGTGGAAATGTGAAGAATAGAGGTAATATCAAGACACATCGGCGTAGGGGCGAGGGGGTCAGGGGGCGTCTCGGAGGCGGCCGCATCCATGGATATGATGCTGCGGCCGCCGAGAGCCGAGGCGCGTTTGCGGGCCGTAATCCCGCAAACGACGCCGGCCCCCTGGCCCCCTTGTCCCGAAAGCCGATATGTCTTGTAATACTTTGCTTCTTTGCATCTTCACTTATCTCCTGTGCGACGTCTTTCGACGCCAAGGGGCGGTATCATAAGGTTATGCGGGGCGACACGGTCGTTTCAATAGCCCGTTCTTACGGTGTCAAAGCGCAAGATATTGCGGAACAGAACAACATCGAAAATCAGGGCGATTTGGAAGTCGGCTCGAAACTCTATATTCCGGAGAAACAGAAGAGAGCGGGTTTCAAGAAGTTACCGTTCGGAAAGATACTCGGCGGTTCGGATGAAAAGGAGAAGGGGCGCTCGCGCGGCTCGAACAAATATGCAAGGGAATCGAAAGAATTTGAGGAAAGTGGAGATTCAATCAGAGTCGATCACGGCCGCTTTGCATGGCCGGTGAAGGGCGGGCTAATATCTCAATTCGGGATCAGAAACGGCAGGCGCCACGACGGCGTAGATCTGAAGGGCGATACAGGCGATCCCATCAAGGCGGCGGGAAAGGGTAAGGTCGTTTTTTCCGGCCAGATGAGGGGATACGGCAACCTTATAATAGTCCGCCATAAGGACGATTTCTTCACTGTTTACGCCCACAACAGCAAAAATATCGCAAAGAAGGATCAGACGGTGAAAGAGGGCGATCTGATCGCCAAAGTCGGCCGCACAGGTCGTGCCACCGGCCCCCACCTGCACTTTGAAGTTCGGCATGGACAAAACGCAAGGAATCCCCTATTTTTTCTCCCCCATCGTGACATTGACACAACGCGGGGCTACGCCAAGAAATGAAGAGAAGAAAACCAGAGGGAGGAGAAATGGAAACCTTGCTTAAGCGGCACATACGCGACGTCGTCGATTTCCCAAAGCCGGGGATTGTCTTCAAAGACATCACCCCGCTTCTTCAAAACCACGAAGTATTCAGCAAAATAATCGAGACGCTTGCAGAGAGGTATCAGGCGGAGGGGATCCATGCGGTGATCGGCATCGAATCGCGCGGCTTCCTGTTCGGCGCGCCGCTTGCGCATCAGCTCAAGACCTCTTTCATCCCGATCAGAAAGAAGGGCAAGCTGCCTTATAAGACTGTTGATATGTCGTATGATCTTGAATACGGCTCCGCAACGATTGAGATGCATGAGGACGCAATCGAGCGCGGCCAGCGCGTTATTGTGATCGACGATCTATTGGCAACGGGCGGAACCGCCGAGGCCGCATGCAAACTGATTGAAAGACAGGGCGGCAAGGTCGTCGAGTGCGCCTTCGTCGTCGAGCTCGCATTCCTGAACGGCCGCGAAAAGATCAAGAGCCCCGTTCATTCGCTTGTGAAATACGATTAAGGCAGCTGCCTTCTCCCGACGCGGCACAGTTTTTTGCCAATGCAAAAAACTGTTGCATGGTATGGCTGATTGCTGGGCTCGTAGCTCAGCGGATAGAGCACCTGCCTCCTAAGCAGGGGGTCGCGCGTTCGATTCGCGCCGGGCCCACCAATCAGCCATAAAATAGGCCGCGTCGAGGCCGGGGTCACAATTAGCCAACGAGGGACGAGAAACGAGGGACGAGAGACGAAATCGAATCCAGTTGTTGCGTCCGTCGTCCATCGTCCTTCGTCCCTCATAATTTACAATGGATATCCCTTTCTTTCCCAACACAGCCGACGGCACACACTGTTTTCAGGCGGCGCTGGCAATTGTCTTTTCCCATTTCTGGCCGGATCGTAAATTCACATTCGATGAATTGGATAAAATCTCCGCAAAGGTTCCCGGAAAGTGGACATGGCCGACGGCAGCCATGCTCTGGATGATGGGTGAAGGGCTGGATATCCGTCTCATAGAGGATTTTGATTACGAGGATTTTGCGGCACGCGGGGAAATGTATCTGGTCGAGAGGTTGGGAAACGAAGTCGCAAAGGCGCAGATTGAAAATAGCGTCGTCGATCAGGAGCTGGGATTCGCAAAGAAGTTTGCGAAAATCGCGCCCCTTGAATGCCGCATCCCGGCGTTTGATGATATAAGGAAACTGCTGCAGGAGAATTTTCTTATCATAAGCAACATAAACGCCGCAGCACTTTTCGGCCATAAAGGTTATTCAGGCCATTTTGTCGTCGTCTTCGAATGTGATGAAAAGACGCTCACCATCCACGACCCGGGTCTCCCCCCGAAACCATCGCTCAAGGTCGACAAGAAGATCTTCGAAAAAGCCTGGGCCTACCCGACGGCGCGCGAAAAAAATCTACTGGCCATCCGTCTCAAAGATTAGCATCGAGACAAGGTGGCAAAACTCGGACGCCACGGAGACACAGAGAAATACTATTCCGCCACAGAGACGCAGAGGCACAGAGAAGAACAAAAATTATAATTTAAAGCAGCCCCAGAGACGCTTAAGGCACTGGGAAATACAAAAAATATAGTTTAGTTTTCCTCTGTGTCTCTGTGCCTCTGTGGCATCCTTTGATTATAGGTTCTCTCCGTGTCTCTGCGGCGGCTTTTTAAGAAAAAACATTGACGGCTTTGCGGAGGGGTGGTAAATTCCTGTGTGATATCGAGTTATTAGGCGGCCTGTCCATAGCAGTTGAATCGGGGGAAAGGCAAGGTGGGCCATGAATAAGTCCGAGTTAATCGAGGCCGTAGCAGAGAAGACGAAGATCACAAAGAAGCGGGCTGAAGATGTAGTGAATCTGATTTTCGATGTGATGATTGAGGCGATGGCAAAGGGAGACCGCATTGAGATCAGAGGGTTGGGGAGCTTCGTCGTGAAGGAATACGGCGCCTATACAGGCAGGAACCCCAGGACAGGCGAGTCGATCGAAGTGAAACCGAAAAGGCTGCCTTTCTTTAAGGTCGGCAAGGAGTTGCGCGAGCGTGTGGATGCCGAAGAAGGAAAAGAGCCGCCGCAAACGCCGCAGACCTGAAGTTTTTGTCCGCAGTGAAAACCTAAAAGTGCCGGGAGAGACAGGATATCTTTATGAAGAGGCGATCCGAAGTCGTCTTCTGGCTTGCCCTCCAAAGGGCCTTCCACAATCAACCGCTGATATCAAACGAGCTCTTAACAATTTACGGAGCGCCTTCGGAGATCTTCAAGGCTGTAAGATCAATGAAGGCGGATAACGGACCGATCACAGGTCTGAAAAATTTCAATCAGTGGGAAAAATGCGAAGACGACCTCAAACGCTGCGAAAAAGATGGAATCGACATCATAAGGCTTGATGATCCGCGGTATCCTCCGCTTCTCAAAGAAATAGCGGCAAGGCCGATATTGCTTATGGCAAAAGGCGATACGGGGTTGCTCAAGGGTCCCTGCATTTCAATCGTAGGCGCAAGGAAGGCGACGTCGCGCGGCAGGGAGGTGGCCTTTGAGATCGCAAGGGAGCTGGCAAAGATCGGGATCATCGTCGTCAGCGGCATGGCCTATGGAATAGATGCGGCGTCCCACTTGGGCGCGATTGAAACCGGAAAGACCGTTGCGGTCTGGGGTTCGGGGATCGATTGTTGCTATCCGTCTTCATTCAGGGATTTGAGTCAAAGGATAATGAAATCGGGGTGCGTCATTTCAGAATTTCCACTCGGCACGCAACCGTTCCCGGGTCATTTCCCGCAGCGAAATAGAATAATCAGCGGGCTTTCGACTGGAACGGTGATCGTCGAGGCTGCATCAAAAAGCGGAAGTCTCATAACGGCGAAGTTTGCGCTTGAACAGGGGCGCGAAGTATTTGCAGTCCCGGGAATGGCGGGCGGAACAATGTCGCAGGGAACCAATGATCTTCTGCGGAACGGCGCCACATTTGTCGAAAATGCGGAAGATGTCATTGCCGCAATCGCGCCACAATTGACATTTGTCTCCAATGATAATAAGGGCCACTAACTTATGGCGCAGTCATTAATCGTAGTTGAATCGCCGGCGAAGGCGAAGACGATCAAAAAATATCTGGGCCGCGGCTATCAGGTCGTGGCGTCGGTAGGCCACATCATGGATCTGCCCCAGAATGAACTCGGTGTAGACATAAAGAAAAATTTCGAGCCCACCTACGTAATCATCAAAGGCAAACAAAAGGTTTTAAAGAAGATCATCGATACCGCCAAAGATGCCGAAGAGGTTTTTTTGGCCCCCGACCCTGATCGCGAAGGGGAGGCAATTGCATGGCACATCGGCCTTGAGATCCAAAAGAAGGCCAAGAAAAAGAAGATCCACCGCATACTCTTCAACGAAATAACGGAAAAGGCGATCAAAGAGGCGATAAAAAACCCCAAGGCTCTCGACAAAAATCTTTTTGAAGCGCAGCAGGCCAGGCGCATTCTGGATCGCCTCGTCGGATATCAGATCAGCCCGATCCTCTGGAAAAAGGTCCGCCGCGGTCTCTCCGCGGGACGCGTGCAGTCCGTTGCCGTCCGCATCGTCTGCGAGAGAGAGGCGGAGATAGCGGCGTTTGTCCCTAAGGAATATTGGTCGATAGTCGCGCATCTCTTAGGCAGCAAAGAGCCGCCCTTTGAGGCGAAGCTTTTCAAATTCAAGGGCGAGAATGTCGAAGTATCGAACGAAAAATCGGCCCGCGGCATAGTTAAAGAATTGGAAAAGCTGCCGTTCATCCTTGAAAAGATCACGAAGAGCGAAAGGAAGAGAAACCCCACGCCGCCGTTCATCACAAGCAAGCTGCAGCAGGAGGCGGCGAGAAAATTGGGGTTCACCGCAAGAAAGACGATGGCCCTGGCGCAGCAGCTCTACGAGGGCGTCGAGCTTGGCGACGCGGGCCTTGTGGGACTCATCACGTACATGAGGACCGATTCGCCGCGCGTCTCCGATGTGGCCTTGGATGATGTCCGCTCATATATAACTGAAAAATACGGCAAAGATTATCTGCCGGCCGAACCGAACCGCTACAAGAGCAAACGCAGCGCGCAGGAGGCGCATGAGGCAGTCCGGCCGACTTCGCTTTCGTATCCGCCCGAAGCCGTGGAAGCTTATCTCGAGAAAGACGCGTTGAGATTGTATGAGCTTATCTGGAAGCGTTTTGTTGCGTCCCAGATGAATCCGGCCGTCTTTGATCAAACCGCTTTCGACATAAATGCGGGTCCCTATCTCTTCCGCGCGACGGGGCAGATCATGAAGTTCCCCGGTTTTATAGCGGTCTACATGGAAGGCGTGGATGAAGACGAGGCCAAGAACGAAGAGGAAAATCCGACTTTGCCTCCTCTCACGGAAGGGGAAAAACTCATCCTTCAGGGTCTGGATCCCAACCAGCACTTCACACAGCCGCCGCCGCGCTTTACGGAGGCTTCATTGGTCAAAGAATTGGAAGAGTGCGGTATCGGAAGGCCGTCGACGTACGCGGCTATCCTCTCGACAATTCAGGATAAGGAATATGTGAAAAAGAACGAGGGAAGATTCTGGCCGACGGAATTGGGCAAGCTCGTCAACGACCTTCTGGTCGGAAGTTTTCCCGAAATCATGGATATCGGGTTTACCGCACAGATGGAAGAGGAGTTGGATGACGTGGAAGAGGGAAAACGCACATGGGTCGCGACGCTCAAGGATTTCTACGGCCCGTTTGAAAAGGCGCTCAAGAGCGCCGCAACGCAGATGCGCGATGTGAAAAAGCAGCAGGTTGCAACGGAGTATACATGCGAAAAATGCGGCAGCCCGATGGTAATCAAGTGGGGGCGCCACGGCGAGTTCCTTGCGTGTTCGAAATATCCGGAGTGCAAGACGACGCGTGAGTTCAAAAGAACGGACGAAGGCGAAATAAAGGTTCAGGAGCAAAAGACAACTGATGAAAAATGCGAGAAGTGCGGCAGCCCCATGGTCGTCAAGCGCGGCCGCTTCGGCGAGTTTTTGGCCTGCTCACGTTATCCGGAATGCAAGACGACAAAGTCCATAAGCATCGGCGTTAAATGCCCTGATTGCGGCGGCGATCTCGTGGCCCGCCGTTCAGGCAAAGGCAAGACGTTTTACGGCTGCTCAAAATACCCCAAATGCAAATTTGCGATGTGGAACAAGCCCACCCCGGGCCCGTGTCCCAAATGCGGCTATCCCGTTTTGATGGAAAAATACGTCAAAAAGACCAACGAAGTGCTCATCGCCTGCCCCAAAAAAGAGTGCGGCTACACATCTGAAGAGACCTGATTTTTGCCGCGCTGCGCCTTTACCCCGTTACAAATTATCAGCAAAGCTAATATGTTGTAATTGTTTCTGAAATTACTCCCAACTTCGGTCAGCGCCTCAAGGTTAAGTGATAATTTGTAACGGGGTTTACCCCCTTTGCGATTCTTAGCAACATTTTTGGAAGTCTGTCGAAAAGGTAGCGAAGATGAAACGCCCGATCATATCAATATTTATGGCCCTTATCGTGGCAGCGTGCGCAGGTGCGGCTTATGCGGGCGAGTGTATCGTCGACGGCGGCATTGAGGGTTTCAAAAGCGCACTCAATAAGGTAAAAGACGGCGGATGTGTTACTGATTCCGCAACGTACCGTGACCGATACGATGAATACTTCCCCGGCACGGCGGAATTTCAAATCATCAAGTGGCAATCTTCGGATGAGATCTCCTTAACATCAGATGTCGCCCAAATTGAAGCGAGCGGTGACAAGCCTCTTGTCTTCATTGCAGATTCTTCAACAACCGTAAAATTCACCGGCAGCATAGGCGGAGTTGTCCTCAAGGGCAGTCGCATAATCATCGACCACATAACAATTGAAGGATTTTCAGGCAGCGGAATCGTGATGCAGGGCGATCGCAATCTTTTAATCGGGAGCCGCGTCGTTTCAAACGGCGAAAACGGAATTCTCGTCACAGGAAAAGATAACCGCATCGTCGATAGCGAGATCGCATCAAACGGTATCAATGGAATCCTGATCGGCGGGGGAGGCGCAGGGCAAAGTTGCGCAGGTGTTTCACAATCTGAAACCGGCAAGGGAACTCAAGTTGCGGGATGTGATATCCACGATAACGGGGGAAGCGTTTCGGGCGAAGACTGTTCGGACGCTGAAGCTCAATCAATTGGCACCTGCCGGTCTTTGAAGCTGGAGGCGGAGCAGTGCTTTAATCTCCTCAAGGAGGAGGCGCCCTGTGACGAGCCGTCCGTTCCGATGGATGATTCGTGCGGCCATTTCTGGAAATCAAGGGACCGATGCGGCGATCTGTGGGCAAAGGCGAATGTCGCGGAAGACGCATCCAGGGACGACGCGGTGGGTTCGGTGTATAACGCATATCCGGGCGCGCGAGGGGGGTCAGGCATCGTTGTCGATGCGCGTGGAGTGAAGATTATTTCGAAAGGCCGCATCCATGACAATCATTCAAAGGGAGTTTATGTAAACGCGCTTCCGCCTGCGGCCATCTGTCAGGATCCGTCTTCAAGATTCGATCTGAATCTTATTCAAACCGCATTGGTTTCTGAAACACCGGTGGACGATCTGTTCGTGAGCCGGTTCCCCCTGCCGTCCATCACCCAAATTGCGGCGATCGAAAGCGACGGCAGCGTATCCGTTACGGGTTCTATAACGATATCAAACGAGCCCTGGTATCCGTGGAACAGGCAGTCGATTGATGTCTCCGCACTTCGCGCTGAAGTTTATGTCAGGGCCGGGGGCGAAACGAATTTTGTCGGCTCGAGTTCAATCGATTCCGGCGGGCGTTTCTTGGTGCGCGTAAACCAATCATTTACAAGTCCGGTCTTTGTCGCGGCCATTGTCGATACGGAACATGGAAACACGTCACCGTTTGCAACCGGCGGATCGGCTTCGCCAGGCGGGGACGACGATAACGACGGCCTTCCGAATGATCAGGAGGATCTAAATCAGAACGGCCAAATAGATCCCGGCGAAACCGATCCTATAAATCCCGACACAGATGGCGACGGGCTTCTGGACGGCGAGGAGAAGCTCCACAATGGAAGGGTCGCCGCTGCTGTCGCTCTAAAATTCACATTCGCCGAGATCAATAAATTGGATCCTCTGAATCCTGATTCCGACGGCGACTGTCTGCCGGATGGCTTTGAACTCGGTGTGTCGAAAGAGGAAGCGGAGGCCCTGATTTCCCGCATGCCCGCGAAACCGCACCTTACGGTGCCGGCACAGTGCCAAGAGCTCCTGATGGACCATACGATCACCATTTTGGGAAATGCGGTTTTGTATAATTCAACGACCCCTGCAACATATGCCAACATCGCGATGCTCTATGATGCGGATCCGGCGACAATTTCGGACCCGACTTCCGTCGACACTGACAACGACGAGATGCGCGACGGGGACGAGGATTTCAATTTCAGCGGAAAACGCGATTCAATTGATAACGGAAATGGAGACGCGACTTGGAAAGAGACCGATCCGGCGATCGCCGACTCTGACGGAGACGGTCTCCCCGATGGAGAAGAGGGTGACAAAGATGCAGATGGCAGAATAGGCCCCAATGAAAGCGATCCGATTCTTGAAGATACGGACGGCGACGGCGTGGGAGACGGCCAGGAAAAAAGGCTGGGGACGTATCCCAATGCGTGCGATTCGGATGACGACGGCCTCTCCGACGGTGTCGAAGTCGGAGCGACGAGGCCCGCATCTACCGGCGGTTCGTGCCACGGCTTGGAAGCTGCCGGGACAAATTATAAGAACCCGCATGAGATGAATCCTTTAAATCCGGATTCAGATGCCGATGGCTTGATGGACGGTGTCGAGGACGCCAACGGAAACGGATGGATCGAAGCAGAGGAAAGTGATCCATCAGTTGCTGATACGGACCGCGACGGTCTGGAAGACGGTGTTGAGGCTAAGGGCGACTTTGGCAGGGACGGAGTCCCCGATTTTGACCTGCGTCTGATCACGGCTGGTCCAAAATGTTCGCCTCCACCTGATATAAGCGACGTCGACTGCGACGGGATACCCAATGCAATCGACGTCGATTCAGACGATGACGGCTGCCCCGATTCGCAGGAGGGCGGCTGGGTGGATCTCAATGTGAATGGCGTCCCGGATGTCTACGACAACGAGGCGAAGGGATGCGGCCAAGGTGGAGGCGGAGGTTCATTCGGCGGAGCCGGCGGAGGGAGCGGTGAGGCTTCAGAGAACGCGTCAGAAGAGCAGGGGCAAGTCCTTCCCGCGCCGTGGTGGCTGACCGACGATAGCGGCGGCGGGGCGTGTTCCCTTGTAAAAGATGATCAGCCAAAATATTATACGACTATAATTTTATTGCTTTGTGTTTGCCTTTTGGTAGGATTCCGCCGCTTTTTAGGGGCCCTCCACAAGACGTTGGCGGGCGGGGGAGGCGGCAATGAAACAACTCATAGGCGAGTTTTCCTCATATCTTGAAAACGAGCGGCGTTCCTCAATCCACACCGTCAAGAACTACTTAGTCGATCTGACGCAATTTTTGGATTTCCTCACGAACCGCAAAAAGACACTCAATGTCCATGAGATCGACCAGACGATGGTGCGCGAATATCTTGGCACGCTTTTCGGAAAGAAAAATCCCACTTCCATTGCAAGAAAGCTCTCCAGCATCAGAAGCTTTTTTGATTTTTGCCAGAGAAGGGGGCTTGTCAAAAATAACCCGGGAAAGGAAGTCCCGGCCCCGAAGGTCCCCAAAAGGGTTCCCAAATTCCTGACAGTGGATGAGGTCTTCGCGCTGCTTGATTCGCCGGATGGCAGTGCCGCGCTGGGGCGGCGCGACAAGGCGATACTTGAGCTGCTTTATGCGTCGGGTCTCCGTGTCAGCGAATTGGTCGGATTGAATATTACTGATGTCAATCTGGAAGAGGGAACTGTCAGAGTCTTGGGAAAGGGCCGCAAGGAGCGCATAGTTCCGGTGGGAAAAAAGGCGTGCGAGGCGCTCCGCAATTATCTTGATCTGCGCCCCGCGCTCGTCTCCGCTGCGGCGGATCACACCGCCATATTCGTGAACCGCAACGGCACGCGCCTTTCAACGAGGGCGGTGGAAAGGTTGCTAATCAAATATATTAAGCAGAGTGGGATACAGAAGGCCGCGACGCCTCACGTGCTCCGCCACACATTCGCAACGCATCTTCTGAATGCGGGCGCCGACATGCGCGGCATCCAGGAGCTTTTGGGACATTCAAGCTTATCGACGACGCAGAAATACACGCATGTTGGTATAGAGAAGATGATGGAAGTGTACGACAAGACGCATCCGAAGGCGTAATGAGGAGAACCTATGTTTAATGCTACTACCATATTATGTGTCAGGAGAAACGGCGAAGTGGCAATCGCAGGTGACGGACAGGTGAGTTTCAACAACACCGTGATAAAGAGCACGGCGAACAAGATACGCACGATGGGCAATGGAAAGGTGATCGCAGGTTTTGCCGGTTCCTCCGCCGACGCCTTCACCCTTTTTGAAAAATTCGAGGCGAAGCTCGAGGCGCATCGCGGAAACCTCACGCGCGCCGCCGTGGAACTTGCAAAGGACTGGCGGACGGACCGCATCCTGCGGCGCCTCGAAGCGATGATGATCATCGCAGATAATGAAAAGACGTTCACAATTTCCGGCACAGGCGATGTCCTGGAGCCTGATGACGATGTCTCGGCGATCGGATCCGGCGGACCATACGCGCTCGCTGCGGCAAGATCTTTGATGCGCCACACAAAGCTTCCGGCGAAAAAGATTGTGGAGGAGGCGATGAAGATTGCCTCCGAGATCTGCGTCTTCACAAATGGTAACGTAAATATAGAGGAGTTGAAAAAGTGACCGCCAATTTTACGCCGCGCGAAATAGTTTCGGAACTGGATCGTTTCATAGTCGGCCAGGACAAGGCCAAGAAGGCCGTCGCCATCGCGCTTCGCAACAGATGGCGCCGCCAGCAGGTTCCGCCGCCGCTTAGAGACGAAATCGTTCCGAAGAATATAATAATGATAGGGCCGACCGGCGTCGGCAAGACCGAGATCGCAAGGAGGCTCGCCCGCCTTGCACAGGCCCCCTTCATCAAGGTCGAGGCGTCGAAATTCACCGAAGTCGGCTACGTTGGAAAAGATGTCGAATCGATCATACGCGAGCTCACCGACATCGCGGTGAAGATGGTCCGCGAGGAGGAGACGGAGCGTGTTCAGGTGAGGGCACAGGAGATTGCAGAGGAGAGGCTTTTGGATCTGCTCCTGCCCAAAATGGCAAAAGAGCTGGAGGAGGCGAAAAGCCCCGAGGATGCCCGCGAACTTCTGCGGAAATTTTTGCGGGATGGAAAGCTTGATAACAAGGCGGTCGATCTTCAGGCGCAGCCTCCGAGACCGCAGATGCCCTCGATTGAAGTGGTAACAGCGACGAGCATGGAGGAGATGGGCGCAAACCTCCGCGATATGTTTTCGAGCTTCATGCCGAAGGGCCCCAAGAAAAAGCGCATGAAAGTTTCCGAAGCGCTCGAGATGCTGGTGCAGGAGGAGGCGTCGCGCTTAATCGATATGGATACGGTGATCAAACAGGCGATCGAACGCGTGGAGCAGAACGGCATCGTCTTTTTGGACGAGATCGACAAGATCGCGTCCCGTACCGGCGAGGGACGTTACGGTCCGGATGTCTCGCGGGAAGGCGTTCAGCGCGACATCCTTCCGATTGTCGAAGGCTCGACGGTGATGACCAAGCACGGCATGGTGAAGACCGACCATATCCTCTTCATCGCGGCAGGCGCGTTTCATGCGACAAAACCTTCGGATCTGATCCCCGAATTGCAGGGACGTTTCCCGATCCGCGTAGAGCTTGATTCTCTCGGCAAAGATGAATTCTACAGGATTTTGACGGAGCCAGACAACTCGCTCACAAAACAATATCTCTCCATGATGAAGACGGAGGGGATCGACCTCGAATTCAAAGACGATGCGCTCAAGGAAATCTGTTCGATCGCCGCAGATGTCAACCAGCAGATGGAGGACATCGGCGCGCGACGGCTCCACACTGTGATGGAAAAGCTTCTGGAGGATATTTCATTCACGGCGCCGGAGAAGAGCAAGCAAAAGGTCGCGATAGACCGCGATTATGTGGTCAAGGCGCTGTCTGAAATTGTGAAGAACAGGGATTTGAGCAGATATATTTTGTAAGGAGGAAGGATGCCGAGACATCTACTTTCGCTTTTCGATCTGACCGAAAGCGAGCTCTCCGAACTTTTGAAGCGCGGCGCATGGCTTAAAGGCCAGAACAAGGCGGGCAAGGAGCATCATCCGCTCAAGGGCAAGACGCTTGCTATGGTCTTTGAAAAATCATCCACGCGCACGCGCGTTTCTTTCGAATGCGCGATGTATCAGCTGGGCGGGCACGCGCTGAACATCACTTCGGGAGGCTCGCAGCTCGGCCGCGGCGAGACATATGAAGATACGGCCAGCGTTTTATCGCGGTATGTAGATGGAATCATGGTCAGGACATTTGAGCAGACGCGAATCGAGAAGATGACAAAGACCTCGAGGGTCCCCGTCATCAACGGCCTGACAGATCTTTACCATCCCTGCCAGGTCATGGCGGACCTTTTAACGGTCGCGGAAAATTTCGGAAATTTAAAGCCGCTTCACATTGCATACATCGGCGACGGCAACAACATGGCGAACACGTGGATCACTGCTGCGATCATTCTGGGATTCAAACTCACGATTTCGACGCCCAAAGGTTATGAGCCCGCCGCGATGGTTTTGGAAAAGGTGAAGCAGGGCGGCTATCCCAACATAAAGATCACATACAATCCCGAGGAGGCGATGAAGGGGATCGACGTGATCAATACGGACACGTGGGTCAGCATGGGACAGGAGGGCGCCGGCGAAAAAGACAAGAAGGCGCTGTTCAAACCGTATCAGGTGAATGCGAAGCTTCTTTCGCTTGCAAATAAGGAGGCGATCGTGCTGCATTGCCTGCCGGCACACAGGGGCGAAGAGATCACCGATGACGTGATGGACGGGCCGCAGTCGCGCATCTTCGATCAGGCGGAGAACAGGCTTCACATACAAAAAGCGATACTTGAAAAATTCTTATTGTGATTCGTGGATCGTGATTCGTGAATCGTATTTGGGTGCGATACACGATGCACGATACACGATGCACGAGGTGAAACATGGCCAACAACGTCGTCGTGGTCGGTGCACAGTGGGGAGATGAAGGGAAGGGCCGCATCATCGATCTTTTGACCCCTTCGGTCGATGCGGTCGTCCGCTATCAGGGGGGCGCAAACGCGGGCCACACCGTTGTGATCGGCGACGCGAAGACGATCCTCCATCTGGTTCCGTCCGGCGTCCTCCATGCCGATTGCCTTTGCATCATCGGAAACGGCGTCGTCCTCGATGCGGATGTCTTGATCGACGAGATTGAGGGCCTTCACAGCCAGGGATATCTCAAAAATCCCAAGATGCTGGCCATCAGCAAAAGCGCGCATCTTGTGATGCCATATCACAGGCAGATCGACCAGCTGCGCGAGACAAAGCTCGGCAGCGCGCGCATCGGGACGACGGGCCGCGGCATAGGGCCCACATACGAGGATAAGGCGGCAAGGCGCGGCATAAGATTCGGCGAGATGATCGACCCCGAAATTTTCAAAAAACGCTTAGAGCAGATACTTCCCGAAAAAAATAAGCTCATCGAGATACTGGGTGGACACCCCGTTGATATGAGCACGTTGTTGACGGAGGGCGAGGGATGGCGGAAACGTCTGGCTCACCATGCGGCGGACGCTTCGCTCATTTTGAACAGATACATAAAAGACGGTAAAAAGATCCTTTTTGAGGGCGCGCAGGGGACGCTGCTTGATATCGATCACGGCACATATCCTTACGTCACCTCCTCAAACACGGTCGCCGGCGAGGCATGCTGCGGATCGGGCGTCGGGCCAACCGTTATCGACGACGTCCTGGGCGTCGTGAAGGCATACACGACGCGCGTGGGAGAAGGCCCCTTCCCGACGGAGGACGACGGCAAGGTAGGCGAAACCCTGCAGACGCGCGGCAAGGAATTCGGCGCGACAACCGGCAGAAAGCGCCGCTGCGGCTGGTTTGACGCGACGATTTTAAAACACGCAGCGCGCGTGAACGGGCTCACGATGGTGGCCATCACAAAACTCGACGTCCTGACGACCATCGATCCCGTCCGCATCTGCACCGGCTACAAACTTGACGGCGCGACGATCGATTACATCCCTTCCTCCGACGAAGAGTTAAGGCGCTGCGAACCCGTCTATGAAGACATGAAGGGCTGGAAGGAAGACATATCGGGGGTCAGAAAGTTTGAAAATCTGCCGAAGGCCACGCAGGCGTACATCAACCGCTTACAGGAAATAGCGGGGATCCCGATTTCGATAATATCCGTCGGCTACGAGCGCAGCTCGCACATCATGATGCGGGATCCCTTTGCGTAAAATAATTCCCCTCCTTTGTAAGGAGGGGTCAGGGGAGGTAGATCTTACAGTCCATGCTTTGAAAGAAGCTCGCAGTTGCCCATGATTTCCTTGCTTGGCCCGTCCGCAACAATCTTTCCGCCGTCCATAAGAATACATCGTGCAGTAGTATTTAGGGCAAACTCCGGATCATGCGTTGCAATGAGGACCGTCTTGTCCGTTTCGCGTATGAATGACGCCATCTCGCGCCTGCGTTTCGGGTCGAGCATCGCTGCCGGCTCATCAAAGACAAGAATATCAGGCTCGCAGGCAAGGACCGCTGCGATGGAGACGCGGCGCCTCTCGCCCAAACTTAGATGATGAGCAGCCCTGTGCGCGGCACGCTTCATGTCGACTTTATCAAGTGACTCATCCACGATTGCGTGAATTTTCTCGTGTTCAAATCCGAAATGCTCCGGCCCGAACGCAACATCGCTTTCGACCGTGGGGCAGAAGAGCTGATCGTTGGGGTCCTGGAAGATGATTCCGACCTTGCGGCGGATCGAGGGAAGGGTTTTTTCGCTTAACTGGACGCCGTCCACCAAAATTTTCCCCGGGCCCCTCAAAATCCCGTTGAGATGCAAGAGCAGCGTGGATTTTCCTGCGCCGTTTGCCCCCACAAAAGCGATCCGCTCCCCTTTGGAGACGGAAAGCGAGACGTCCGAGAGGGCAATTTGCCCGTCGGGATAGGTATATGACAGATTTTCAATTATTATTTGCATATCCCCTCGACAACATCGCCTGATATACGCGCTCGGATCTCTCGATGCTCCTTATAAGAAAGGTGCCGATCATCCACGACCTGCCTTTCCATGAAAGTTTTATATGCCTTCCGAATTCCCGTGATCTCCGCCCGCGATTAAGCCTTTGAAACTCATCAATAATTATATATATAAAACGATATATAAACGATAATAGTGAATGTAATACTTTAGGTAACCTGAACCACCTCAACCCCTCTAAAAGTAAGGGAAAAGGGGTGGTAGAGGTGAGAAGGGTCAAAAAGGTGATGGCAAGGATCGAGCGCATCATTATATAAATGAAGGGGTGCCCAAAGCCCATCCCTATACCCATAATGGCCACAAACGGGATGGCGACCGCAAGCCTTGAAAGCAGATGCCTTAAGGGAATTTGAGAGGAGATCCAAAGTGCCGATGCTGCCGCAATATAACCCCAAAATGGCGTCAAGCTCACGGGCGGCGTGATTATGACGCCGACGATCGCCAGAAACGCAATCGCTATCTTGAGGCGCGGGTCCAGCCTGTGGATAGGGCTTTGAAGATTGCTGTATCTGTCTATGAATGAATGATGCATCGGGGCGCCCTCGGGCGCAGCCCTTAACACGCTTTTCTTGACATAGTCAACAAACGTGATTTCTTATACGCCATGCCGATGGGTAACATTATAAAACACGCAGAAGCAATCCTCCGTGCCTATGAGATCGAGCCGAAACCTCTCGACCGCCTGATCGACGCCTATTACCGGCGCAATCGCAACCTCGGTCCGAAAGAGAGACAAGTGATATCGGATTCCGTCTTCGGCGTCATGCGATGGAAGAGGCGATTGGATGGGATTTTGCAGCTTGAAGGCATTGATCGTCCGACGCACAGGCAGCGCATCGCCGCATATATTGAAGGGAAGTTGAAAGTTGAGCCGCAAACGAAACGATTTCCCGGCGGTCTTGCGGCGTATTGGTCGTTTCCCGATTTTATCTTTGACCGGCTTGTGGGGTACAAGGGTGAGGAGTGGGCGGCAAAAGTTGCGTCGGCAGTGAACGAAAAAGCGCATCTTATCATACGCGCGAATACGTTGAAAATCGATAGAAGCGGGTTGCAAAAAATTCTCAAGGGCGAGGGCGTCGAATCGCGTCCCACTGACAGGTCCCCGTTCGGCCTTGTCCTGGATGAACGCATGAATTTCAATTCGCTTGAGTCTTTCAAAAAAGGTCTGTTCGAAGTTCAAGACGAGGCGAGCCAGCTGATCGGTCTGCTTGTGGATCCGAAAAAGAACGAAATAATCATCGATGCGTGCGCGGGCGCGGGCGGCAAAACGCTTTTGATGGCGATGCTCATGAACGGGGAGGGAAAGATTGTAGCCTCCGACACAAATATCCGGAAGTTGAAAACTCTCAAGGAGCGCGCGAAACAGGCGGGCGTAAAAAATATCGAAGTGGTTTTGCCCCATAAGTTGAAGGATTATTACAGGGAGAGCGCCGATGCCGTCCTGATCGACGCTCCGTGCACGGGGACGGGGACTTTGAGGCGCAATCCCGATCTCAAATGGCGTCTGAACGAAAGCGACATCTCGAACTGCGTCAAGACGCAGAAAGAAATTCTTTCCGATTCCCTCCTGCTTGTGAAGAGAGGCGGGAGATTGATCTATGTCACATGCAGCATACTGCCCGATGAAAACGAAGATGTCGCCGGATGGTTTGAAAAGAAATATTCGTGGGAATTGACAGGCGACTATTTCAGGACGGATCCTTCATCGGAATCCATGGACGGTTTCTTTGCGGCTGTCTTCAGAAGGCCCCAAAACGCATAAAAAACCGAGCTTTCGATTCGGGCGGCCAATTCCTCCATTTCTGGAACCCCTGCTGCGGGGTATTTACGGTGGCACTTTCCCTTTTCTAAGCTCGGTTAACTACATTATAACAAATCGATGTGAAACCCGTCAAATCCTTTCTTATCGAACCTTGCTAAGCGGGATATCAAGCGCTTTGGCCACTTCATCGCCGTAAGCCTTATCGGCCTTCAGGCAATTGCCTATGTGCCGTGTCTTTATCATTTCGGGAGCATCGCCTAAAGCGCGCGCCGTGTTCTCGCACAGGACCTTCTGCTGTGCGGGGCTCATCAGGCGGAAAAGCAGGCCGGGCTGTGTATAATAATCGCTATCCTCCCGGTGATCCCAGTGGGCCGCGGCGCCATCAATCTTCAGCGGCGGTTCGGCGAATGCGGATTGCTGCTGCCATTCCTCGTAACTGTTCGGCTCATATGCCAGAGTACTGCCGTAATTGCCGTCCACGCGCATTGCACCATCACGATGATAACTGTGGAAAGGACAACGGGAAGCGTTCACGGGTATGAGGTGGTGATTCACGCCCAGCCTGTAGCGTTGGGCATCACCGTAAGAGAAAAGGCGGCCCTGCAGCATTTTGTCCGGCGAAAAACCGATACCGGGCACGATGTTGGCAGGATTGAACGCGGACTGTTCGACCTCCGCAAAATAATTTTCAGGATTGCGGTTCAACTCCATCACTCCGACTTCGATGAGAGGATAGTCCTTGTGGAACCAGACCTTGGTAAGATCGAAAGGATTATATTTGCAGTTAGCGGCCTCTTTTTCGGTCATGATCTGAACATACATTGTCCATTTGGGGAAATCCTTATTCTCAATGCTTCCATAAAGGTCTCTCTGGTTGCTCTCGCGGCATTTTCCGATGACCTCCTTGGCCTCTTCGTCGGTCAGATTCTTGATGCCCTGATGGGTGCGCAAATGGAACTTGACCCAATTCCGTTCATTATTTGCGTTGATAAAGCTGAATGTGTGACTGCCGAAACCGTGCATATGGCGAAATGAGTAGGGGATACCCCTATCGCTCATTGTGATGGTGACCTGATGCAGCGCTTCCGGCAACGATGTCCAGAAGTCCCAATTATTCTTTGCGCTACGAAGATTGGTGCGGGGGTCGCGTTTTACAGCGTGATTCAGATCGGGGAATTTGAGCGGATCGCGGAGGAAGAAAACCGGCGTGTTATTGCCGACAAGGTCCCAGTTGCCTTCCTCTGTGTAGAACTTCATTGCAAATCCGCGGATATCGCGTTCTGCGTCAGCCGCTCCGCGCTCACCGGCCACCGTGGAAAACCGGGCAAACATATCGGTCTTTTTGCCGATCTTTGAGAAGATCCTGGCCTTGGTATATTTGGTGATGTCGTGTGTTACGGTGAATGTTCCGTAGGCGCCGGATCCTTTGGCATGCATGCGGCGTTCGGGAATGACTTCCCGGTCAAAATTGGCGAGTTTTTCCAGGAACCAGACATCCTGCAGCAATGCGGGGCCATGCGGCCCTGCTGTCATTATGTTCTGATTGTCAACTACCGGAGCACCTGCATTAGTGGTAAGTTTCTTTTTCATATTCCCCCGCTTTATATGTTTGCGCCATTCTATTTAAACAGGTGATGTAAATCAAGTTAAACGGGCGATGTAAATCAAGACAAAATACTTAGTCGAACCCAGTACCCTTTCGGGGTGGGGTTCGAATCCAAATGAAAACCTAGAAAACAAAAAGCCGACCAATGTCGGCTTTTTGTTTCCTGCGTCCCCAGGGGGATTCGAACCCCCGCCGCCGCCGTGAAAGGGCGGTGTCCTTGGCCTCTAGACGATGGGGACAAAAACTTGTGAGCCGCCCCAGGCTCGAACTGGGGACACCCGCCTTAAAAGGGCGGTGCTCTGCCTACTGAGCTAGCGGCCCAAATTTTCAAGTCATACGAATTGGGCGCGTGATCTACCAGAGCCACATAAATATGTCAACGAAAGTGGCCTTACGCCCCGAATTTTTTATTTGACAATTTGAGGGTCTCAAAACATTATCCCCCCACTTTTTGAACATAAACCTTTTTAATATAAGGAGGGTGTCATGGCGAAGGAAATTTTGGTGGTCGTATCGAAGGTAAAGGAATACGTGAAGGAGAAGGGGCTGCAGACATCTGAAACAGCAGTTGAGGCGCTTTCTGACGCCGTGAAAGAGCTTTTGGACAAGGCCGCAGAGCGTGCAAAGGACAACGGCCGTCAGACCATTAAGGATCGCGATATCTAATTTGTCTCTAGCCAAAACGAAGGCCCGGTGCAATGCATCGGGCCTTTTTTATAAGCGTGATTCTATCGAAGCTATCCTGCGTGTAAGGTATGGTCCGCCCCTGTGTTTGTCGTAAAATCGGGGTTTCGGGAGTATCGCCGCAAGAAACGCCGCTTCATGTTTTCCAAGATTGACGGCGTTGCCTCCGAAGTAATGCCTTGCAGCCGCCTCCGCGCCGTAAATCCCGTCACCCCACTCGACGACGTTTAAATAGATTTCAAGTATCCTGTCTTTCGGCAGTTCCCGTTCCAGTTTCAGGGCGATAAAGAACTCTTTGATCTTTCTTAGCGGGTTCTTGGTGGAGGACAAGTATAAGTTCTTCGCGAGCTGTTGCGTGATTGTCGAAGCGCCCCGCGCCAGCCTTTTTTTCTTCAAGTCGTATTCAGCCGCCTTTTTTATCGCCTCCCAGTCGAATCCGCTGTGAGAATAGAACTTGTCGTCTTCGGCAAGAACAACCGCCTGCCTCAAGTAGACGGATATATTTTTCAGGTCCGTCCATTTGTATCTCAATTTGTTTTCACCGTCGTACTCCCGCATGAACGCGGTCCTGTAAGGCCGCAAATAGTTGAGGTAGAAGATGCACGGCGTTGCAAACGTATCATATAGATTTATCATCCAAAAAATACCGATCGTGATAATAATTGCGGAGGCAATCTTTCTTTTTGTTTCTTTAGACATAAACGTCCCTACGCCTGCGAGTTTTACAATATAACTATGTAAAGTCAACGTGTTGGAATTGACACCCTGATTTAAATAGAATATGGCTTTAAACGAATCACGAATCACGAATCACGAATCACGAATCACGAATCACGGATTTTATTATGGTCAAATCAGATAAATGGATCCAGAAGATGGCGAACGAGCGCAAGATGATCGAGCCGTTTGCGAATGAGCAGATAAGGCACGGCATCTCTTTCGGCGTCTCATCTTACGGATACGATTTCCGCTTGAGCCGCAAATTCAAGATATTCGAGCCACAGGGAACCGGTGTCCTCGATCCAAAGGACTTTGCCCACATCCATTTCCGCGATTTCGAGGGCGATGTCTGCGAGATCCCGCCGAACAGCTATCTTCTAGGCCAGTCTTTGGAATATTTCAGAATTCCCAGAGATGTGATTACAATCTGCTACGGGAAATCGACATATGCCAGGTGCGGAGTCCATGTTAATGTAACGCCATTCGAGCCGGAATGGGAAGGGTTCGCGACCCTTTCGATCATAAATGGAACAAAACTTCCCGTTCGCATATATGCAGATGAAGGGATCGGACAAATTATTTTCCTCGGAGCGGACGAGCTGTGCGAGGTTTCATACGCCGACAAAAAGGGAAAATACCAGGCACAGAAGGATATTACTGTAGCGAAGGGAAAAGGTTGAGGGGGAAATGGCATATCAGATTGATCGCAAAGAGAAGATGACGCTGTGGGAACGGGCATATCTTCCCGAGATCCTGCGCGGGCTTTTCATCACCGGGCGCCACTTCATCAAAAATGTCATCTTCATGAACCGGCGGATCACGATTGAGTATCCCGAAGAGAAAAAGAGGCTGCCTGCCGGATACCGTGCGGAACATCGCTTAATGAGACGTGAAGATGGATCGATTCGCTGCACCGCCTGCATGCTTTGCGCGACGATTTGCCCGTCGGGTTGCATTGAAATAGAGGCGGAAGAGGTTGCAGATCCCAATGTCGAAAAGCGCGCAAAGAGTTATACTATAAATGAGCTTCGCTGCGTCTTTTGCGGCCTGTGCGTTGAGGCGTGTCCCTGCGATGCGATTCGCATGGACACCGGCCGGTATGAAAATGCGAGCTTCAACCGCAGCACGCTCATTTATACAAAAGAAAAGTTGCTGAATAATTCCGCTCCGGGCTCAAGCTCTTTGTCAGTTGCTTTATAGGTTGTCATTGCGAGGCCCCGAAGGGGCCGTGGCAATCCCATGGAAACCTTGGGATTGCTTCGCTTTGCTCGCAATGACATAACAGGCAAATATGAAAGATTTTTACCAGAGATTAGGTGTCCCGCGCAACGCAAGCGAAGACGATATAAAAAAGGCCTATCGCCGCCTTGCAAAAAAATACCATCCCGACGTCACGAAGGGCGGCAAGGAATCCGAAGAGAAGTTCAAGGAAATCTCCGAGGCATACAACGTCCTGTCCGATCCGGATCAGAGAAAGAAATATGACATATTCGGCGCTTATGCCGGCGGGGGAGGCCCCGGGCCGGGGGGCGGAAGATGGGAGGCGCCCCCGGGATTTGATTTCAGGCAATATGCGGGCCGGGATGCTCAAGGTTTTGGCGATCTGGGCGATCTCTTCAGCGAGCTTTTTGAGATGGGCGGCATCCGCCACGGGCCGCGGGCGAGGGATTACGGACAGGCAGCAGGGGGCGAAGTCCCCGTAAACGGCCGCGACACATTCACAGAGATAGAAATCTCTTTCAATGAAGCGATCGACGGAACGGAGTGCAAAATATCCATCAAGCGGGGCGATAAGGTGGAACACATCACCGTGCAGATCCCCGCGGGCGTGGACAACGGGTCCAAAGTGCGTGTCGCAGGGAAGGGCCAGCCGGGCTTCGGCGGCGGAAGGTCGGGCGATCTATATCTCCATATCCGCGTGACGCCGCATCCGTCGTTCTGGCGCGAGGACGCTGATATTTATACCGAGATCCCGATCACGATTTACGATGCGGTCCTCGGCGGTTCTGTTGAAGTCCCCACAATGGAAGGGCATGCGAAGATGAAGATCCCCGCCGGAACGGAGAGCGGCCAGAAGTTCCGCCTCGGAGGCAAAGGCGCGCCTGTTTTGGGCAAAAAGGGCAAGCGCGGCGATCAATTCGTCATCGCAAAAGTCGTCCCCCCCAAAGATCCGCCGGGCGAAGTGAAAAAGACTCTCCAAGAGCTTGCTGAAAAATACCCCTACGATCCGAAAAAACCGTAAGCGTTCCGTTTTCTTAGCAACTTTTTTCCCGTTACGCCGATAAGAAGGTCGTGGAGGTGTAACGGGGCCGATGAACACCGAATATTGCAGATTGATAAGTGATGTGGAGGAGAGGCAGGAATGCCTGGTGGCGGTTGCCTATCTCACCGCCGTGATCGACCATGACTGCGAGGGCAACCAGTCGGATCGATTCTGCGTCTCCTTCAACGAGTCACATGATATTTCCGGTTATTATTCCAACCTTCCGTCTCAAATCCAAAATGATGTGGACGAGACCTTCATGAATGCGTTCGGTTTCGCTAGATCAGATGTGCCTACTGCGTACGATTCGGTGATATTGCTTCAAGGATTGCCGCCGCACAGAATCTTTTCCGGCGAGCCGGATGCGGCCCATCTGCCCGCGGCGTGGAATCTGGAAAAATATTCATTTGAGCTTGAAGGTGAAGAAGGGCCGGACGTGCCGCTTTACAGGCCGACCGGCTGGGCCACGCTAGGCGACGTTTCTCTCGACGGGCTTGCCTTCCGTGAATCGGACGGCATCGACGCGCGCGTTGCCACACGGCTTTCTGCGGCTTACTATTTCGATCTCGGGCTTTTCGTTTCCGGAGGCTTTGAATTCATCTCAACATTCGCCGAAAACGCAGGTGTCTTCAACTTCGATTTGGCGATCGAAGGCGGGTATTATCTGCCTCTTTCAAATCATTTCGGCTTTGAGTTTTTTGCGAGCCTGAATTTGGGATACTTGATGTCGAAAGACGCCGATATCTCATCTTTCGACGCCGGCGTCGGAGGCGGAATCAGAGCTATGATCCCGCTTGTCGACGAACCGGTCAAATCCAACATTCCCTCCCTTTTCATCGGGGCGGAATATTCAAGACGCTTGAATTGCGATTTCCTCCCGCCCGATCAGTTTTCTGTCTCAATGGGCGTTCTTTTCAATTACGTCTAAGCCACAGGAGGCTTCTGCTGCGGCGCGAAAGATATGCGAACCCCGGCAGCTTTCGGCAAGCTTTTCTCGCCTCCCTTTGAGGCACATAATGAAGTGTAATTTCTCGTCATACCGGGAGGCTGGAGAAAAGCTTCCCTACGCCGCCGTGGTTCGCATACCGTTTCTTGCCTTAAAGCTTCACACCCCACATTCGTTTCGAATTAGAATCATGCTGCCATCACCGACACCCTCTTTTTTGGCAACTTTTTCCTCGTTTAGCCGATAATATTATTATAGGGGTATAGAATTCATATGTTAAGCACTGAAAGGGAACGGTTATACGACGATATGGCCCGAAGGATCGGATGCACGCCATTAGTTCGATATGCGGGAAGCGTGCCGAATGGTAATACCATTTGGATAAAAAGGGAGTGCGACAATCCCTTTGGAAGCCATTATGACAGGGTTTATATTGCCCTGTTTCGCCATTACGAGTCGATCGGGAAAATCAAACCGGGCGACAAAGTTCTTGAAACGACTTCAGGTTCGGCGGGCGTGTCGTTTGCCGCTATAGGGAAATTATTGGGCTACGATTGCTATATAGCTATACCGGCAGGCGGCGAAAAGGCGCGGATCGAAGCCATAAAGAGGCATCTTATCAGTGAAGATCATCTGATTTTTACTCCGGCCGAAGATTACATCAGCGGTTTCCCCAAATTTTTAAGAAAATTCTTGTCTGAAAATAAGGATTATTTTTTTCTCAACCACTCTATGGGCTCCTATGACAAAGCGAATGGTGTCTATGAGAATAATGAAGTAACCTTGAGCTCGCTTGAAAACATCTCCAAAGAGGTTCGGGATTTGATGAGAGTGGATTACTTCATTCCGGCTGTCGGAAACGGTTCCAGCGTCTTAGGCCCGGGAAGAGTTTTTGGTGATGAAACAAGCGTTATTGCGTTTGAAACGTTCCAGTCCGCAGTTGCCTTTTGTCATATGTATCCAGACAATTATTACAATACCTATGGTATTAAACCCGGCACACTTTCGCGCCACAGGTTGCCGGGCACAAGCTATCAGGGGATCGATTTCCCGCATATAAAAAACTCCGTGAAGGAAGGCGTCATTGACGAGGTAATCCTTGTCAGTGATGAAAAAATGGACGCCGAATACGCGACGCTCACAGGGAGAGATGACACAAAAGATTTACCCCATTGGGACATGGAATTGGAAAATCGTGAAGATTTTGGAAGGTCCACAAGGGCGGCCATCGCCGTAGCGTTGGAAACGGCCCGAAATGTTCATGAAAAGAATTTGCTTATTATTGCCTACGATAAAGCCGATCGATACGACAACGGATTCAAGAAAAAACCCACTTAGTGATAGAAACATGCCTTATTTATAAAGGGATCGTCCAGCGCCCGTAGTCGGCACTGAACGGTTTTACCGAGTAATGGAGAGCAGTCGGATTCGCTCTCGCAGGGATGAGTGCACTGAAACGTTGTTACGCTGCCATGTTCGTCGCGGAACTCATAGCAATAAGTCCCAGTCGTGCAGTTACGGCTACAGTATTCGCCAATCGACCGGCGCTCGCTGACGCAACCCACTCCCGAGTTCTTGAGTGTCTCAATAGTGCTTCCGCATATATCGAAAGCAGATTCGCTTCTTACAGCTTCAGGGACGTCATCGCCGCAGACATGGTCACCCACATTTTTATAACCAAAGTTGTGCAATAATTCATGGTTAATGCTCTCCGCCGTAAAAAGTCTGCGATCCGCGATTTGAGGCCCCATTTCGGGATCATCTATCAAATTGGGGCATTGCCATTCGTCGTACATAAAGACGCATCTGAGACCTGGTTGGTTCTGGCATTGGCCTCCAAATGAAACGTTACTTACGTGCACCCATTCCCCTCGCTTCACCGAATAATCATAACCGCAACGGCCGAGTAAATGATGCCAATCTAATTCGGCAACATAGACAACGCCGGGAGTAAGGTACGGCGACGCGATGTTGCTGCAAAAGGGTCTTTCCTCTTCAAGAAGCGCATTGAGCTCCTCGGTTCGTCCTCCAAAAGGGGGAATGATGTTATAGCCGCCATATAACATTGTGTCAGCTTTTGTGAAGATGACTACGTAATCGGGCAAGTCTGACAAATGATCATACAGATAGTTTTGAACCACATCATATGCTTGGCTCCATCCAAAGTGGCCGTAGTAAACGTCCTTGATAACGTAAAATGTCCTGGTTTTTTCATATAGGGAATCGCTCGCAAATCTGAAGGTCTGATCGATATCAGATCTCGGTATTGTGTAATGATCCTCATTAACAATTACACTTACGCGAATGACCTTTGATTTGCTCAATGTTGTGCGTGTGTTTACGCTTATTTGCGGTCGTGAAGCCACCGGCTTCTTTTGAATGCCGATTGAAGGACTTGATATGAAATTTGCAGAAAATAATAATAAAAAAATAAAAAATAAGTAATTGTAACTACGCGGCATTTTTGAGTCCTCGTTTGTCTGAACTTCCATAAATAATTCTACTATAAGTTCAATGTTTTTGAAATGATTTAAAAAGTGATAACTTGAGTTTGTGGCGTGCGGATTGTGATGGCGGCTGGGCAACGCTTCCCGAGCGGCGTCGAGGACGCTGGATACTAAGCCGTATAAAGCCCAGCGCCCGCAGTCGCAGGCGATTTTCCGGCGTATGAGGAAAATCGCCGTAAGCGAGGGGAGCATTGCCCAGCCGCCAACAATGCATACTTCCAACTCATGATATCCGGCTGAAATTCCTTTACATTTCATGCGGCTCTAACTATGAAACTGGTCCCGCTTCAATTCAAAAAACCAGGAGGTTTCCATGACCCAATCTGTAATCGTTTCAGCTGCCAGAACACCGGTAGGAAGCTTTCAGGGATCGCTTTCTCCGTTTCGCGCGCCCGATCTCGGCGCGTTTGCAATCAAGGAAGCGGTCGCACGCGCAAAAATAAAACCGACGGATGTCCATGAAGTCATTATGGGATGCGTTCTTCCCGCGGGCCTTGGACAATCGCCCGCACGTCAGGCTGCGCTGGGCGCGGGCATTCCGAAGGACGTCACTGTTCTTACAATCAACAAGGTTTGTTCATCCGGTCTTCGTTCGGTCATGCTTGCCGATCAGATAATTCGCTCCGGCGATTGCGAAGTCGTTGTTGCAGGCGGTATGGAATCGATGACGAATGCGCCTTATTCATTGCCGAACGCGCGCGGCGGATATCGGCTGGGCAACGGCCAGATCGTCGACACGATGGTCTTCGACGGCCTCTGGGATATCTTTACAAATCAACACATGGGGAGCTGCGCGGAATTGTGCGCAAAAAAATATGGATTTACACGTGAGCAGCAGGATGAGTTTGCAGCCAATAGCTATCGCAAAGCATTGGCCGCGATCGAGAGCGGCGGATTCAAGGCGGAAATAGTTCCCGTTCAGATAAAGCAAAAGAAGGGCGAGCCTCTGATCTTTGATACAGACGAAGATCCGGGCAAGGTGAAGTTTGACAAGATAGCTTCACTGCCGCCTGCGTTCAATAAGGATGGAACCGTTACAGCCGCTAATGCATCATCAATTTCCGACGGCGGCGCGGCATTTGTTGTCATGAGTGAGACACGGGCGAAGAAGGAGGGGCTGGCACCCCTTGCCAGAATCGTTGCGCACGGCGCGCATTCACAGGAGCCGGAGTGGTTTACGACTGCACCGATAGAGGCTTCGAGAAAGGTTCTGGCAAAGGCCGGATGGAAGACTTCCGACGTCGATCTGTTTGAACTGAACGAAGCATTCTCCGTTGTTACTATGGCAGCGATAAAAGATCTGGGTCTCGATCCCAAAAAAGTGAACGTGAAGGGCGGCGCTGTTGCAATCGGCCATCCGATCGGCGCGTCGGGCGCCCGCATCCTCACGACGCTCATTTATGCGATGAAGGACCACGGTGCAAAGCGCGGCCTTGCGTCGCTTTGCAACGGCGGCGGCGAGGCAACGGCAATTGCGGTGGAATTAATATAATTCCTCCCCTTTGTAAGGGGAGGAGAGGTGGGGTAGATCACGGTCTACCTCCCCTTACCTCTCCTTACAAAGGAGGGGTAGAGGAGGTTCTCATGACGATCAAAACAGTAGGTGTCATCGGCGCAGGGCAGATGGGTTCAGGAATCGCGCAGGTATTCGCAGCGGCGGGATTCGATGTCGTGATGCAGGATATCAAGACGGAATTTTGCGAGAAGGGCTTGAAGGGAATCACATCCTCACTTGAGAAGATGGTGGCTAAGGGAAAGCTCACCGAAGACGAGAAGAAAAACACGATCGGGAGGATTAAGATCACGACTAAGATAGAAGATTTGAAGAATTGCGATTTTGCCGTCGAAGCTGCGACTGAAAATATTTCACTAAAACTCGAAATCTTCAAAAAGTTAGATGATCTCCTTTCCCCCAACGCCGTCCTTGCGACGAACACGTCGTCAATCTCGATCACGAAGATAGCTGCCGCGACAAAGCGTTCCGCAAAGGTGATCGGCATGCACTTCATGAATCCCGTGCCTTTGATGAAGGGCGTCGAGGTGATCAAAGGACTCGCAACCGACAGCGAATCGGAAAATATCGTTGCTGATTTGATACAAAAGCTCGGGAAGACAATGGTCCGCTCAAACGACTCGGCGGGGTTCGTGGCAAATCGCGTCCTGATGCCGATGATAAACGAAGCGGTTTATGCGTTGAATGAGGGCGTGGCCTCCCGCGAAGATATAGACAATTGCATGACTGCGTGCTGCAACTTCCCGATGGGGCCTTTGGCGCTTGCCGATCTGATCGGTCTCGATACGGTGCTAGCGATTCTAAATGTTTTATACACGGAGCTTGGCGATCCGAAATATCGCCCGTGCCCCGTTTTGAAAAGATATGTGGATGCAGGTTGGCTCGGCCGCAAAAGTGGCAGGGGATTTTATCAATATTAGATAGGGGGACGCATGGAATTTAAGAATATTTTATTGGAATACGCGGAAGGCATCGGCATCTTAAAGATCAACCGCCCCGCCGTGATGAACGCGCTCAATCTTGAAACGCTCGACGAAATTGCCGTCGGAATCAAAAGGCTCGAAGACAACAAAGAAGTGAAGGTCATAGTCGTGACAGGCGCCGGCGATAAGGCGTTTGTCGCGGGCGCCGATATTGCTGCGATGAAGCAGATGAGCGCCTCCGATGCGGAGGAGTTTGCAAGCCAGGGGCACCGCTGCATGGCGGAAATTGAAAACTGCACGAAACCGGTGATCGCCGCGGTCAACGGTTTCGCCCTCGGTGGCGGGACGGAGCTGGCGCTCGCATGCGACTTTGTCTACGCGTCGGAGAGCGCAAAATTCGGCCTGCCTGAAGTGAAGCTTGGAATCTTTCCCGGTTTCGGCGGCACGCAGAGATTGCCGCGCATCATCGGCGCCGCGCGCGCCCGCGAATTGATATTCAGCGGAAGACTTATATCCGCAAAAGATGCGTACGAGTATGGATTTGTGAACAAGGTTGTCCCGCCCGGGGATCTCATGAATGAAGTGATGAATGTCGCAAAGGAGATAGCCGCGAACGGGCTCGTTGCGATCGGTTTTGCAAAGCACGCTACGAACGTCGGCGGCGGGAAGGAATTCGATAAGGGTCTGGAGCTTGAAAGGGAAAATTTCCACAAATGCTTCAAGACGGATGACAGGGTAGAAGGGATGGCCGCATTTTTGGAAAAGAGAAAACCGAATTTTAAGGGAAAGTAATAGAGTTCCTCCCCTTTGTAAGGGGAGGTTAGGTGGGGTAGATCTACCTCCCCTGACCCCTCCTTACAAAGGAGGGGAGAAAGGTGACGCATGGATCTCACATTAACAGACGAACAACGTATGCTTCAGGAGATGGTGCGGGGCTTTGCGCAAAAGGAACTTGTGCCGAACGCCGCGCGCCTGGACGAGGAATCGGAGTTTCCTGCAGATGCGGTAAAGAAGCTGGCCGAACTCGGGCTCATGGGAATAATGGTGCCCCCGGAGCTGGGCGGGGCGGGGATGGACCCACTCTCCTATGTCATCGTCTTGGAAGAGATCGCAGCAGCCTGTGCATCGACGGCCGTCACGTTGTCGGTCAACAACTCGCTCTATCTGGATTGCCTTTTGAAACACGCAAACGATGCGCAGAAGAAAAAATATATCCCCGATTTCGCGCAGGGCAAAAAGCTCGGCGCCTATGCGCTCTCCGAGCCGGGAACAGGCTCCGATGCTGCAAATCAGAAAACAACCGCCGTGCTCAAGGGAAACAGCTACATCCTCAATGGAACGAAGAATTTCATAACAAACGGCCCGCACGCAGATGCGATGATCATCTTTGCGATGACTGATAAGGAAAAGCGCCACAAGGGCATCTCCGCTTTCATCGTCGAGAAAAATTTCACAGGATATAAAGTGGGAAAAATCGAGAAAAAGATGGGAATCAGGGCATCGTCCACTTCGGAGATCGTCCTTGATAACTGCGAGGTCCCGAAAGAAAATATTCTGGGAAAAGAGGGCGACGGTTTTGCAATCGCGATGGCGACGCTGGACGGAGGCCGTATTGGAATCGCGGCGCAGGCGATCGGAATTTCGCGCGCGGCCTTCGAGCACGCCGCAAAATATTCAACGATTCGCGAGGCGTTCGGAAAACCGATCTGCGATTTTGAGGGCATCCAGTGGAAGCTTGCCGACATGGCCATGAAGATCGACGCCGCAAGGCTTCTCATGTGGCGAGCGGCATGGCTCAAGGGCAGGGGCCAGAAATATACGAAGGAAGCGGCGATGGCAAAGCTCTTCGCCTCTGAAACGTCGATGGAAGTGACTAAGGACGCGATTCAGGTCCTGGGCGGATACGGCTACTGCAAGGAATATCCGGTCGAAAGATTTTTCCGTGACGCGAAGATCACGGAGATTTACGAGGGGACGAGCGAAATACAGAGAATAGTCATAGCCAAGAATGTGTTGAAAGAAATTGTCGGGTAATTCCCTCCCCTTTGTAAGGGGAGGTTAGGTGGGGTAGATCTACCTCCCCTGACCCCTCCTTACAAAGGAGGGGAAAATTTAAATATGCACGAGAGAAAGCATCAATTCACAACAATATCATCGAAACGCATTGAGCGGTTATACGGCCCGGATAATCTCAAAGGGTTCGATTACAACCGTGACCTCAATGAACCCGGGCAATATCCCTTCACCCGCGGCATCCATAATACAATGTATCGCGGCCGGCTCTGGACGATGAGGCAATTCTCCGGTTTCGGCACGGCGGTTGAGACGAACAAGCGCTACAAATTCCTGCTGGGTCACGGCCAGACCGGCCTCTCCGTCGCGTTCGATTTCCCGACGCTCATGGGTTACGACTCCGATCAGGAACGCTCGCAGGGCGAGATCGGCAAATGCGGAGTCGCGATCGATACGCTGGCCGACATGGAAACCCTCTTTGACGGAATACCTCTGGACAAGGTCACGACGTCGATGACGATAAACGGCCCGGCTTCAATACTGCTCGCAATGTATTTGGTCGTTGCCGAAAAAGAGGGTGTCTCTTGGGACAAGGTTGGAGGCACCGTTCAAAACGATGTGCTCAAGGAATTCATCGCGCAGAACTCTTGGGCGTTCCCGCCGGAGCCTTCGATGCGCGTTGTTGTTGATATGATAGAGTTTTGCACGAAGCATGTCCCGATGTGGAACACGATTTCAATTTCCGGCTATCATATACGCGAGGCGGGATCGACGGCGGCGCAAGAGCTGGGTCTGACATTGGCCGACGGGATCGCATACGTCGAGGCCTGCATGAAGCGGGGGCTAAAAGTCGATGATTTCGCGCCGCGCCTTTCATTTTTCTTCAACGCGCATAATGATTTTTTTGAGGAGATCGCAAAATACCGCGCGGCGCGCCGCATCTGGGCGCGCGCGATGAAGGACCGCTTCCATGCGAAAAATGAGCGTTCATTGATATTGAGGTTCCATACGCAGACCGCCGGCTGCTCGCTTACTGCACAGCAGCCGTATAACAATGTGGTGAGGACGACGATTCAGGCGCTTTCGGCAGTCATGGGCGGGACGCAGTCTCTCCACACCAATTCGCTTGATGAAACCTTGGCTCTTCCGACTGAAAATGCAGTCCGCATAGCTCTCCGCACGCAGCAGATAATTGCGAACGAATCGGGCGTCACAAACACCATCGATCCGCTTGGCGGCTCATATTTTGTCGAGGCGCTCACAAATGAGATGGAGCGGGATGCGGAAGCGATAATCAGGAAGATTGACGACATGGGCGGGATGCTCAAGGCGATTGCAATAGGCTATCCTCAAAAGGAGATCGCGGATGCCTCATATCGCTATCAAAAACAGATCGAATCGAAGGAAAAAATCATAGTCGGTTTGAATGAATATGTAGTTAAAGATGAAGAGACCCTTGAAATATTGAAGATTACAGAGGAGACTGCCGGGGTGCAAATCGACAGACTCAAGAAGGTCAAGGCGAAGAGGGATGGCAGTAAAGTGAAGCAGACGCTTGCTGCTCTGAAAGAGGCGGCCGCGACGAATAAAAATGTGATGGAGCCGCTCGTCGAATGTGTGCGCGCATACGCGACGTTAAATGAGATGACCGAGACGATGAGAAGCGTCTTCGGCGAATACAGAGACCCGGCGATTTTTTAACACATACCTCCCCTTTGTAAGGGGAGGTTAGGTGGGGTAGAGGGGAATCAAACTTATGGAAAAACGAGTACGCATATTGGTTGCAAAGCCCGGCCTCGACGGCCACGACAGAGGAGTGAAGGTAGTCGCGCGTGCCCTCCGCGATGCGGGTTTTGAGGTTATATACACCGGACTTCATCAGACGCCTGAAATGATCGTCTCTGCCGCAATTCAGGAAGACGTCCGCGCGATCGGGCTCTCGATCCTTTCAGGGGCGCATCTGCACCTATTCGGAAAGGTGGCCGAACTCTTGCAAAAGCAGGGGGCCGATGACATCGTCATATTCGGCGGCGGAATAATTTCAGACGAGGATATTTCGGAACTCAAAAAAATAGGCGTTGCAAAAATATTCACCCCCGGCGCGACAACTGAAGAGATCGTGTCGTGGGCGAAAAAACATGTAAAGGCAAGTTGAAACATACCTCCCCTTTGTAAGGGGAGGTTAGGTGGGGTAGATCTACCTCCCCTAACCCCTCCTTACAAAGGAGGGGGA
>Ga0315291_10001214_pt1 | contig 34430 bp, 23 predicted proteins | sample YL17G12_20_MG_FD_203070 | JGI IMG/M metagenome (GOLD analysis project Ga0315291, IMG submission 203070) | Sediment microbial communities from Yellowstone Lake, YNP, Wyoming, USA - YL17G12_20 | ecosystem: Environmental > Aquatic > Freshwater > Lake > Sediment | place: USA: Wyoming | collected...
GAAGGTGGAGGATGCAGAGCGATCGGCGGGCTGACCACTTCGTAGCGGAAAGACGCTATTTCAGGATGGACCGCACCTTGGGCAAGACGTTCGCGTCGATACTCTCGTCCGTGTTCTCAGCGGTTACGCCGTCGAACAGATACCAGTCTTCCCGGTAGTCCAGCGAGCCTTCTGGCGGCAGCTTGACCAGCGGGCCGAGGCCTTCCAGCTCCAGCATGGCGGCATTGGTGAACGTCTCAAAGGAGCAGCCATGGTCGGGATAGATGGCTCCCTGCTGGTAGACGTTCTTCTTCACGTACAGGTGGCCGCCGCGGAGATAGGCGCCCCAGTTTTGGGCGTTGCTCAGCCCGATCTTCTGAGGCTTGGTGGCCTTCGGATCCTGCTTGAGGATGATGTACTTGCTGGTGAAGACCCAGCGCGGATCCTGCAGATTGGTATAGGACCAGAGCACCAGGCTGCGGACTGAAAGGTAGAAGCGCTTGTCGATGACCTGGCCGGGGAAGTCCGGGATGTCGGGATGCGGGGAATAGGGCTCCTGGGGGAAGATGGCCTTGCCCTTCGGGGCCATCACCGTCAGGGTCCAGGGAGCGACCTCGATTTCCCAGAGGTTGTGATTGGTCAGCCTGTGCTCCAGCGTGACCTGCGACCCGGTCGGCGCCAGGGTGATCTTGATCTCCTTCTGAACGCCGTTGTCGGTTTCGATGGGTTGGATCAGCCGCAAGGTGTTGCCCTTCCACTCGGCTGTCACGGGCTTGCTGTCGGGATGGTAGGAGCGGGGCTTGGCCTCTGGGGCCAGCCAGAGGCGGTGTCCTCCGAAGGCCAACCACTCTTTGGCGTTGGTCTTGCCCATCTGCTCCGGGTCTTCGAAGAACTCGTTCTCCTTGCCGACGAAGCCATAGCGGATGATCCTCGGCCCGACGTCGGTGGTGGCGATCAACTCCACCGTATCGTTGGAGAGGCGGATGCAGTTCGGCCACCCGCCATAGGCGACTTTTTCCATCTTTGTTCCCCGTTCTGCTGCCAGAAGAGACGCGCAGGGCATCCCTACGAGAACCACCAGCCACAAGCCCCCCCAACCAGCAACTGTAACAATTCGTCTCATTGTGCACGTCCTCCACGAGTCTGTCAATCTTGATCGTCACCGTCCAAAATTCTCATCCTGTAGGAGGCGTCTCCCGACGCCGACCAGGCGGCGAGCGGCCACCCCGTCGGCGTCTGGAGACGCCTCCTACAAATGGTTGATTTGGCCAAGTCGTTCTGTTACAGCGCCCAAGCACCTCGGCTACTTGACCGACTTCAGCAAGATCTGATCCAATCCGAACATGTACGCCTTGTCTGCCTGTGGGTTGGCGCCGACGATCTCGACGGTGACCTTATGGTCGCCCTGGTCCAGGTCGAAGGTGCCCAGCTCGATCGGCCCGGTGGGAATTACGCCGTCGTTGTACAGGTCGATCGGCTCGCCGGCCTTCTGGCCGTCGACGTAGAATTGCACGATGCCGTAATCCCGGGCCTTGGTCAGCGTGACGGTAGTCCGGTAGGTGCCGCCCTTCTCGATCTTCAGGACGACGTCGAGCTTGTCGCCGGGCTGGGCGTCGGTCCACCAGAGTTGATCGTCGTTGTGCCACTTGCCGGTGCCGAAGCCGGTCATGTCTTGACTCTGCACGGTCCCCGGCGGCTTGCCCAGCACCTTGAAGCCGGCGCCGCCCGCCGGCGGGCGGACATAGTAGCCGTGACGCTGCTCAGCCGGCGTGGTCCCGATCGGGTCGGCCTGGTCCGGCGCCAGGTAGAAGCAGGGCACGCAGGCGTAGAGCGTTCCTTTCTGGTTCGGGTAGTACTTCTCGATAGAGGCCTCGAAGGACTTCTGGAACGGCACGTTGTCGACGACGTGCCAACGCAGCACGGACTGGTGCCCCTGGTTGTCCTCGGTCATCGTCTGGCAGTGGAAGGGGAACTGGAACAGGTGGGGATCACACCAGGCGTAGCCGAAGTAGTCCTCCGAGCCGGTGCCGATGGTGGACGGGAACTTCTCGCCGTCGACGAAGAACTTCTCGTCGCCTTCGCCCCACCAGCCGCCGCGGGGATTCCAGACGTGCAGCATCACGCCGCAAAACCGCCCGCGGCCCTCGGTGCGGAGCATGACCCAGTCGGGCTGGCGGTCCTCGCTGAGGGGGAAGATGTCGCGGTGCCACTTGCAGTGGAAGTGGCCCAGCTCTTCAAACGGCCGCGAGAGCGGCGCGTGGACGATCTCGAACTCGACGTCGCGGGCGACGTTGTCCTCGTTGACCAGTTCCAGCACGGCGCTCTTGGCGAACGGCATGTACCAGTAGGCGTAAGCGCCCTGTTCGGTCATGCCCGTCAGCAGCGACTTGTAGCAGTTCACCCCCGGGGCGGTGCCGAAGAAATCGCCCAGCGGGCACCACACGGCCGGCTTGTCCTGCCCGTCGAAGGTGATCCGCAGCACGAGCTTCCGCAGGGCCGCCATCTGGTCCTCGCGGTCGCCGAGGCTCATTTTGCCCCGGATGGCCGTGATCGCCCGCGGCCCGCTGATCGTCAACGGCAGAGTCTCAGCGGCGCCGATGCTGGCCTTCGGCACCTTTACGGTTGTCTGCCCTTCGCGCTCGCCGGCCGGATCGTTGCCGCGCTGCTCTCGGAAGAAGGTATCGACTTGCTTCAGGGCGGCGACCGCCTCGGGCGGCAGGTCGGCGGTGAACGTGGGCACTTTCGCCCCCTTGGGGTAGGTGGTGTAGACGAACTGGTAGTACTGGCCCCAACCCTTCTCGGCCACGATCTTGCACGACTTCTGGTAGGGGATGGGCAGATAGAGGTTGTGGCCCCGGGAGCCGACGTCGGTGAGCTGATAGGAGAGCGCGGGGTAGTTGAAGGGGGCCGTCTTGCCGGTGAAGTAGTCCACAAACGGGAGATCGACCACAGCCTGCTCCTGGCCGTCGAGGTAGATCTTCACGTGCCCCTTCTCGGCCAATGCCGACCAGATCCGCCAGATACAGCCCGGACCTTCCATTTCGGCGAAGACCTCCTGGTCGCCCTCGCGGCGGATGATGCCATTGCCGTCGCCGTTGGCGTCCCACTTGACGTACTTGCCGGTCTGCTCGTCGTACGTGCTCTTGCGATCGTAGCTCGACCACTGGGCGCACTTTTCGCCCGGCTGGGGGAGCACGGCCAGGCGCTCCAGGTCGGTCAGCCGCTTGACCAGATCCACGTAGGTGAGCGTCTCTTGAGCAGCCGCCCCGGTGCACCAGGCCAACGCGGCCACGGCCAGGATAATTGTGACCTTCTTCATACTTCTTCTCCTTTCGTTGAGTGAATGTCGCACTTCGCCGAAAGCGCAGAGTTCCAGAGAATCTCTATTGCGGGAAGTGGTTCTCCACGCGTCTGCTTAGCCGCCGCGGCCACGCGGCGGACGGGACGAAGACGCTTTCTGCTGTTTCCGCCGCGTGGCCGCGGCGGCTAAACGGCATCCACACCACAGCAGGACCTTCCGCAACAGAAACTCGGTACGTTAGAACGTCATTTCCACTTCGATGGCTTGTCCCTGTTCAACTACGGCCGGCACGGCCAGTGTGATGGTCACCCGCCGGCCGGCCTGCTGCGCGTCGGCCTGTACGGGGTTGCCCATGAAGGCGACCGTGGTTCTTTGGAGCTTGGCCCCTTCGGGCAGCTCGAAGGCCAGGGTCTTCAGCCGCAGCTTACCCCACTTGACCTCCACGCGACAGGTCTGGGCGTTGCCCTTTCGCTTCTGCACCAGGGTACCCCAGCCCTCGGCCGCGGTAAAGGCGGCGCGGAAGTCGTCGGGCGAGAACCGCGGGGCAAAGCCCAGATGGGCCTTCGGCCCGTGGTACTCGAATCCGCACAGCCCCAGAAACACGCCGTGAGCGGCCATCGCCCGGGAATAGTGGTCGCCGCACTCGATCTCATTCCAGGGATTGTGTTTCGAGGGGTGGTACCGCTCGTGGACGCCGCGGCAGATGGCCAGGGCCTCGGTGACCATCCCGTCCCAGGCCATGTTTCCGGCCACCTGGTACTCGATCCCCGTCCAGACCTCGTCTCTGTAGCGGACGCTTTTCTCTCCCAGGTGCTTGCTGCGGGGCCAGGTGCAGGTGAACAGCCCCGCCTCGCCCGGCCTGGCAAACCAGCGTTCGGGCTTGTGGGCTGCGTTTTGCGGGCCGACGTCGGGTGCCCAGTTGTACTTCCAGATTGCCTTGAGGGTGGCAGTGATGTTCTCCTTCGGATAGACGTAGCCCAGCCCGACCTGGTGGGCCCAACCCTGGCCGAAGATCTGATCGGAGAGGCACCCGCCGGCGTATTGGTACTCGGGGTGTGCTGCCAGATCGACCTTCTGGATGAAGTATTCGCCGTTGAACAGTTGCTCGACGCTCAGTTTGCGGCCACTTTCGAAGATCTTGCGGCAGGTGCGGGCGAAATCCTCGTCGCCCGACTCGCGGGCCATCTCTTCGCCGGCCCGCAGCGCGGCCAGGTACAAGGACCCAACCATCGTGTTGGGCCCATAGAAATTGATGTCGTAAGTATTGTGTTGCTCGCCCTCGACCAGACCGTCGTCGTTGCCGTCCTGGCCGATCATGAACTCCAGCGACTTGCGCACTTTCGGCCAGAGCGTCTTGAGGAGCGTGGCGTCAGCCGACATCTGGTGCTCGCGGTAGGCCTTCAGCACGGTGCCGGGCTGGGAATCGCCGGCCCACATTTTCCAGCCTTCTCCGCGGAAAAGCACCGCCCCGGTCTCCTCGACGAAGCCGGCCTTGGGGTTGTAGTCCTGCATGATGCGGACCGAACGCTCCAGCTCGGGGAAGAGCCGGGCCATGGCGTGTTCGTAGTTCCAGACGTGGGCGCAGGTGCCGTGGCAGCAGCCCACGCCCTCCCAGGCCCAGAAGCGGCCGTTGGCCCACCATTGGCACGTCGAGGTGGCCAGGATCGAGACGGTGGAGAACAGCCGGTCCAGGAGCCAGTGGGGCAGCGTCGAGTCGTACCAGGTGTCGTGCCAGAGGCGAGTCTGGCCGGCCAGGCGATCGAAGTCCTTGGCGACGTACTCGGCCACGGCCGCGGCGTCGGCGAAGCGACTGGCGTAGTAGTTGCCGACCTTCGGACGCTGGCCGTCCCCGACCGGCGCGGGCCGGTTGGGGAAGTGCCAGGCGGCGACGAACGTGATCGTGGTCTGTTGGCCCGGCGCAACCGTCCGCCGGTCGCCCACCGCGCCGCAGAGCGTCTGGCCGAACGGCTTTTCGTAGTTGTCGGTAGCGGCCAGGCCTTGGTCGCTGAACAGCGCGTCCGGCAGCGGGCCGTCGGGCAGGCAGCGGCTGCTGAGCGTCCCGTCGGTAGTGCCCAGCAGGGCCAGGCCCATGGTCCCGAAGTCGGCCTGCGCCTCCAGCGGCCCGCTCCGCGGCGACCGCGGCGTGTCGCGGAGCTCGATCTGGTCGATGTTGACGTGGCCCCAACCCGCCGTCTGCTGGTCGACGATCTCGATCTGTGCCTGCTTGCCGGCCAGATCGGCGACGTTCCAGTTGTGCCACTGGAGCCTTTCGTTGTCGCGTCCCGTGGCGGTGTGGACCACCTTGCCATCGACCAGCAGGTTGATGCAGGTCTTGTTGGCGTGGCTGCCACCGCCGATCAGGAAGCTGATGAACCGCCGCTGGATGGTGAATTCCGGCGAAGTCAGCTTGCCGGTCAATTGGTCGCTGCCGCCCAGATAGGTGTTGACCAGGCCCTTGCCTTGGAAGCCGCCGACCTCCTGCTGCTGCGGCAGGGTACCTCCCGCGGGGCCGGCGCCAAACGCCTTCCCCTCGACCTTCCACTGGCCGTAGTCCTTCCCCTCGAAGTCGGCCAGCACGATTGGCGGCCGCTCCGCTTTGGCGTTCGGGGCCGCCTTGGCCTCGCCCAAGATCATCGTCACGTCGCCGCGGCGGACCAGCCGATTGACGCGCATCCCGTCCATCTCCCTGCCGCTGTCGGGGCAGACGCCGTTTTCGAGCCAGCCGGCCAAGGTCACCTCGGCCGGCGCGTTAGAGGTGTTCTTCACGGTAAACTGCATGACCGTAGCCGGCAGCGCGGAATCCTCTGCACTGAGCGGAATGAACGGCGAGAAGGCCTCCAGCGTGACCGACACCGGCACGTCCTTATCCTGATACTCGACTTTGCCGACAGGGTACTCGCCGCAGAAGCGCACGCCGGGGAAGCCCTTGCGATCCAAGGAGCGGAGCAGCGTCTTCCCGTCTGTCTTCACTCGCAGGGCAAAACCCTGCCGCAGGGGCGATGGGGGTTTCCAGCCCAGCCGGTAGTTGTCGCTGCCGTAGCCGGAGAAGTTCAGCTTATTGCAGACGTCCCAGCGGGCCAGCCGGCCGTCGCCGGTGAGATACAACTGCCCGGTGCAGATGCCCCCGATCGGCATGGCGATGGTGTCCAAGTCGTTGCCGCCGTACCAGGTCGATTCGCCCTTGGCCGAGAGCATTTTGATCCACTTGCGGTCGAGCTGTTTGTCGGCCGGGACGAAGTGGTCTGGCGCCTGTGCGGAATCGGGGGCTGCCAATGCAAGGGTACCCGGCGCCAGCAGCCTGCCCGTCGATGCCAACGCCGCCGCCGAGGCGCCGGCCAGCTTGATGAACTCGCGCCGGCTGGGAGCGGCCGAGTGGCAGTCGCCGGAGGTGCAGCAGCGGCTTGCCCGCTCGACCGTCTGCTCTGGCGGAACTGCCTGCTTGCCGGGCGTTTCTTGGTGATCGGGTCTGGGCATGGCGAGGGCTCCTTTCTGCGTTTTCGGCGGGCGTTTTCGGCCGGGATACTTCGGCTCGCGGGGACTCAGCAGGCGTCAGAATACCACAACGGACCAGGAATGCAAATCATCCCGCCGCCACCTTGCCAGGTCGCCGGGGGTGGGGGATAATGCGCCTTCTAAATGGACTTGCACGATTCCAGGAGGTAAGTGGCACCGGCGTCTCGCCGGTGGAAGATACGGGGGGCACACGGCAACCGGAGAACACCGGCGAGACGCCGGTGCCACTGCTTCCTCTGCGGATTGATGAATCCCCAGAATCGCGTGACCCCATTCAGTTTGCCGACTTCCGCCCCTGGGAGGGACTTCTCTATGTCCGGCCGGTACCTCGATTTCCGCAGCGACACCGTCACCCGGCCGACGCCCGCGATGCGCTCCGCCATGGCCGAGGCGGAGGTCGGCGACGATGTCTTCGGCGATGACCCGACCGTCAACCGGCTGCAAGAGCGCGTGGCGGAGATCTTGGGCAAGGAGGCGGCCCTCTACGTCCCTTCCGGAACCATGTCGAACCTGATCGGCGTGCGGCTGCACTGCCGGCCCGGCGACGAGCTGATCTGCGAGGCGGGCTGCCACATCTTCAACTACGAGCAGGGCGGCTACGCCCAGCTCAGCGGCGTCGCCGTCCGGCCGGTCGAGGGCGAGCAGGGCGTGATGCGGCTGGAGCAGCTCGAGGGGCTGATCCGCCCCGACAACGCCCACCAGGTCCGCACCCGGCTGGTCTGCCTGGAGAATACCCACAACCGCGGCGGCGGCAAGATCCTGCCCTACGAGAACGTCAAGGGCATCTGCCGCTGGGCCTGGGAGCACGGATTGAAGACCCACCTGGACGGCGCCAGGCTGTTCAACGCCGTGGTGGCCACAGGTATCGAGGCCGCCCGCTGGGCGCAGCATTTCGATACCGTGGGCATCTGTTTCAGCAAGGGGTTGGGCGCCCCGGTCGGCTCGGCGCTGGCCGGACCGCGGGAACTGATCGACGAGGGACTGCGGCACCGCAAGGTGCTCGGGGGCGGGATGCGGCAGGCCGGCGTGATTGCCGCCGGGGCACTTTACGCCCTGGAACATCACGTCGACCGCCTGGCCGAGGACCACGCCAATGCGGCCCGCCTGGCCGAAGGGGTGAGGCAGATCGACCGACTCCAAGTGGTGGGCGATGCGGTCGATACCAACATGCTGTTCTTCCGCGTCGACCCGAGGTTCGCAACGGCGGCGGAATTCGCGGATAAGCTCAAAGAGCACGGGCTGCTGATGTTGGCCACGGCGCCGCAGACCATCCGGGCGGTCACACATCTGGACGTCACCACCGACGACGTGGATCGGGCGATCGAGGTTCTCAAGCAAGTCGTCCGAATTCTACAGAAGGGGGGCAATACCGTCTAGCCGCCGCGGCCACGTGGTGACCCCCGGCGTGGCCGCGGGGCCAAACACTCGGCGAGGACGCCTCAGCAGGCACAAACCCATGAGCCCTTCCTTCGGCCCTGATCGCCGGCTGCCGATTCGAGACGGGCGTCCGGCGTTGGAGTTCGACCGGCTCTGGCTGGCGCGGCTCTGCGTGCTGCTGTTCCGTCCGATCGTCTGCCCGTGGCTCCTGCTCCGGCAGCGAAGGCTGGAGGCGCTGGTCAACGCGAAGCTCGACGAAATGGAGCGATGTCGAGGTCGTGAAGAACTCGAGCAGGTGATCGGCGAGCCGGTCTACGCGGTCAGCGGAGAGACGTGCGGCGCGGTGCTGGACGAGGGCACGCAGGAAAGCCCGGACCTGATCGAGTGCTACGAGTCGGAGGGCTGCTGCATCGATCTGTGGTTCAAAGACGATCGGCTGGTCAACGTCAGCGGCTTTGTCAAGCCTACGGTGTGGGACGCGGCGCTGACCGGGGGCACTGCACGCCCATAGGCTGGGACGAAGTCCCACCTCTTGTACTTGCCGGCCTTGTCGCATCATGGTGGGACTGCGTCCCACCCTACCGGCTCTCGACTCACTCGCGCCTACGTTTACCACCCCTTGAACGGTCCCTGCGGACCGCCAGCGAAGCCGAGGAACAGCACAAGAAGGAGGTACGCGACAAGCAGAACCAACTGAACAACACAGAGAACAATGCCGGCGATCGCTAACCCTCGGCTCTGAGATCCTCGCGCGATGATCCCCAGGACAAGTCCGGTCAGCGCCACCGGAAACGCGAGCGGTACACAACAGCAAAAAAAGACGAATCCGGAAAGCCCCAGGACGAGCGAAGCCACCGCCTTTGGATCGGTACGCCCGGATGGCACGTACGGCGGCGGTTGGCCGTACTGGGTGGGGGCCAGGTAGGGGTTTTCCGGGTCGCTGGGGGCGGCGGTTGCACTGCCGGCAGGGGCAAAGGGACTGCCCGTCTGGGTTCCAGACGGCGGGGAAGGATATGGCAAGGTCTCGGCCGTTACACCAGCCCCCGGCCCCGGGACCGAAACGATCTTCCCACACTCCGGACACTTGGCCTGCTTGCCGGCCGTATCGGCGGCGGTCCGCAACAGCTTGTTGCAGCCGGTACAGCGAAACTCGATCGGCGCGGCCGCCTCAGGTGCGGGGACCGCCGAGAAGGCCCCGCAGGCCGCGCAGAGGATGCGTGTACCGGGCGAGGCGTCGCCGGCCTGCAACGGCCTGCTGCATTGGGTGCAACGGAATTCGAGCGGCATCGGCCCTCCTTCATCGTGCGAACGGCTGAGCGGGCAGCATCTGGTCGGCGGTCCGCTGGCCGGTCATGGCCAGGTAGATGACCGGGGGTAATAGGCTAATGAACGGGACCACGGCCAGCAACCCCACGCAGCAGGCCAAGGCCCCCAGGAACACGATCGCTATCTCGACCATCCCGATGGCGAACAGCGTCAGCTTGCTGCCGGTGGTGATTCCCTTGGAGATGTTCAGGGAGTCGATGATGCCCACCTTGCGGTCCAGGATCAGGAAATAGTATTGCGAGAACATCAGTGCAAAGATCACGCCCGGGACGATACACAGCAGCAGGCCCACCAGGACAATCAGCGCCACCAGGAGGCTGGCCACCAAGATCGAGAAGAAGTGGGGTCCGCCGGCGAAGATGTCAGCGATCTCGGCCTTCTGGCCGCGTGCGATCTTCAGGAAGTAGAGGGCCTCGCCGATTCCGATCCAGACGTTGAACAGCATGCTGATGACGTAGTCCAAGAGGGAGAACATCACGGCAATGGCCGGATCGCCGGCGGCCACACCGATAACCTGGCACACGCCGCTGACCGCCAGATTGACCACCAACGTGATCACGCCCACGAGGATTACCACCACCAGGCACATCCCCCACTGCACTTTGAAGATCGTCCAGGTGCGGCTGAAGACGTCGCCGAAGTCGATGATCGTGGGTATGAAAGCGCCCGGCGGTGCGTAGCCGGGTTTGGACGCCGTGTACTCGCGGGGTGCGGCGTAGGGATTCTGGGGGTCGAAGGCGGCCGGTTTGGGCCCGGCGGAGGCGAAGGGACCGCCCGCTTCGGCGCCCCACGGCGGGGGCGGTGGCGCCGGGGGTGGAGCTTCGTCGGACGGGACGGCCCCAGCAGCCGGTATCGTTACAACAGTCCCGCACTCGGGACATTTCGCCTGCTTGCCGGCCGTGCCTTCCCCGGTCCGCAGGAGCTTGTTGCACCTCGTACAGCGGAATTCGATCGACATGACGGGCTTGCCTCTGCTGGCTCCAAAGGTCGAAAAACGGGGGTGGCCGGGGTCGAGCGCCAGCGAGCCCCCGGAACGCCGGGCGACTGGGGGCTCACTTCGTTCGACCCCAGCCACCCTCCACACACCCACGCCACCGGCGCGGCACAGCATACCAAAAACGGTGCGGCCTCCACAAGGCGACAGCCGGCGGCCGCACATGCCCACGCGAGCGTGGACACGGCACCCGACTATCGCCGACGGAGTATCTCTACGGCGCCAGCAACGAAAACGGATACAGCGGAACGTTCCTCGCAATCCCGAACAGGACAATCACTCCCAGAAGGACCCAAATCCATGCGGCCGGGAGGAAAAAGCGGGGCATCCTTCGGCCGCTCACCTCGCGGACCAACGCCGACAGGGCCCAGTACGCGACAAACGGCAGAGACGACACCATCAGCGGGTTCAGCCGGAACGCCGTCCGCAGATTCCCGTGCAGCAACTGGTGCAGGGCCCGCAACGTGCCGCAGCCCGGACAGTGCAGCCCCGTCAGGGCGTGGAGTGGGCAGGGCGGATAGAAGGCCGGGAACCGACCGAAGGTTGGTCGGGCCGGGTCGACCAGAAACAACGCCACCAGGCCGGCAAGCACGGCCATCGCCACCGCGGCCAGCGTGCAGTGCCGGGAGGCCAGCGAGTGACAGACCTCGCACCGATGGCCGGCGTCTGTTCTCACCCCATCCTAGCCCCCATGGCCGCGAACATGAACAGGACCCACAAGAGGATCGGCACGATACCCAGCCAAAACGAGACCCAACACCAGGTCCTGGCGCTGTGGGAGTATGAAACCGCGCCGTGATAATCGCCGGCGGCCAGCTTACCGTTGACCTGGGCCGCGAACACGATGGCCACAATGCCGAACGGGAGGCAACAAAACACCGTGCAGAGGATCGCCTGCACCAGGTAGTTGGGGACCTCAAGTAGCGCGGACGCTCGGTAAGGTTGCTGCTGCGGCTGGCCGTACTGACCGGGCGCCTGGTAGGGGTTGGGCTGGCCGACACCGACCGGCCCTGGACTACCGGGGGCGAACGGGCTGCCGGGCTGACTGCTCGCGGGCGGGGGCAGCGGCTCGGACGCCGCGTCCAGGTCCGGCGGGCGGGTCCCCGCGGGCGGGACCGACGAGATCGCGCCACACTCGGGGCACCTGGCCTGCCTGCCCGCTGCGTCGTCCCCGATCCGCAACAGCTTGCCGCATCGCGTACAGCGGAACTCGATGGCCATAGTATCCTCTCTCCGGCAATCTCCCGCAGGAGCAAGAGGGCAGGGCGCGATCCGACTGCCGGCGCCCCCCATCCTGGCGCAACAGCATACCAGAAGTGGTGCCGGGCGTCTAATATGAGGTTAGGTTCTGCGGAGTATTCGTTTCTGAAGGCAGAATCTTGCCCCCAACCCGCATTTCTCGCCCAACAGCCGACGGTGGATCATAGTGTGCCACTGCCTGGTAGAAGCAGTGTGCGGCGGAACCCCTCATCACTGCTTGCCTTGCGTCAAGCAGTGGCACACTGTGGCGAGAGATGCGCGAAAAGCCTCCTCCCTGACGGAATCTGTCTTCCGGCAGCCGGGGCCGACCGGTGTCACGCTGGCCCCCCAAGTCCCGACCTGGTACCCTGAAATCCATGCTCTCGCCTGCCGACATCCTGGGTCCGCACGGGCGGATTGCCGCCCGGCTGGAGAACTACGAACACCGCCCGGAGCAACTGGCCATGGCCGAGGCCGTCAGCGAGGCCATCCGCAGCCCGGGCCACCTGGTGGTTGAGGCGGGCACCGGGGTGGGGAAGAGTTTTGCCTACCTCGTGCCGGCCATTTTGGCCGCGGCCGGACCCGGTGAAGAGAAGGCCCCGCGATCCGGCCAGGGCCGCTCCACGCCTGAGGACAAGAAACCCCCCTCACGTCGCGTGGTCATCTCGACGCACACCATCAGCCTCCAGGAACAGCTCACTCAGAAGGACATCCCCTTCCTCAACAGCGTGATCCCCCTGGAGTTCACCGCCGTGCTGGTCAAGGGCCGGCGGAACTACCTCAGCCTGCGGCGGCTGCAAAGCGCCCTGGGCCGGGCGCCCAGCCTGTTTGCCCACGACGAGGAGTTCGATCAACTCCGGCAGATCGACGCCTGGGCGAAGTGGACCAGCGACGGCTCCCTATCCGACCTCGACTACCGCCCGCAGCCGGCCGTCTGGGACGAGGTCGCCAGCGAGCAGGGCAACTGCCTGGGCCGGCAGTGCCCCACCTACAACGACTGCTTCTATTACCGGGCGCGCCGGCGGATGCACAACGCCCAGTTGCTGGTGGTCAACCACGCCTTGTTCTTCAGCGACCTGGCCCTGCGGCGCGGCGGCGCGAGCATCCTGCCCGACTACGACGTGGTGGTCTTCGACGAGGCGCACATGATCGAGGCGGTGGCCGGCGAGCACCTGGGGCTGAGTGTGACCAGCGGCCAGGTCGACTACGTGCTGCGCAAGCTCTACAACGATCGGGCCGACCGCGGGCTGCTGGTGTACCATCGTTTGCGCGAGGCCCAGAAACAGGTCAACGAGTGCCGCGATCGCGCGTCGGCCTTCTTTCAGGGCATCGAGCGCTGGCTTGACGAAGGGCCACAGGGCGGCGGCCCGGTGGACACCGGTTTCAACGTCGGTGAACCATTCGATGGGGGCGTACCGCAGGTCGGCGGGGCCGAGGGGGCAGTGGCAAGACAGCTCGCCGGTCGAGAGGGCTCTGACCGGGCGACTACCCGCCGGGTCCGTCAGCCGCTTTCGCTGGCCAATCCGCTCAGCGAGGGCCTCGATAAGCTCGCCCACACGGTGCGGCGCGAAGGTGAAAAACTCGACCAGCCGGAAGAGCGGCAGGATCTTGCGGCGGCGGCCAACCGCCTGGAGGTGTTGGCCCGGGCGATCGAGGACTGGCGAAGCCAGCAGATTCCCGAGGCGGTCTACTGGGTCGAGAGTTCCTTCAGCCGGCGCTGGCGGCGGCTCACGCTGGCGGCCGCTCCCATCGACGTGGGGCCAATACTCCGCGAGCACCTGTTCGAGAAGGTGCCCACCGTGGTGATGACCAGCGCCACGCTGTCCGCCGGCGGCAGCTTCGACTTCTTCCGGTCGCGGATCGGGCTGAGGGAGGTGAGATCGTTGGGCCTGGGTAGCCCGTTCGACTACCGCCGCCAGGCCCGGCTGATCCTCCTGGACGGCGCGCCCGACCCCGGCAGCCAGAAGTCGCAGTACGAGCAATGCGTGGTGGCGATGATCCGCCGCTACGTGGGACGGACGGACGGTCGGGCGTTTGTGCTGTTTACCAGCTACGAGCTGATGCGGCGGGCCGCCGCGGCGCTAGCGCCCTGGCTGGCCGAGACGAAGCTGGAGCTGCTCTCCCAGGCCGACGGGCTGCCGCGGAGCCGGATGCTGGAGAGGTTCAAGGCCAATCCGCGGAGCGTGCTCTTCGGCACCGAGAGTTTCTGGCAGGGGGTGGACGTACCGGGCGATGCACTGCAAAACGTGATCATCACGCGGCTGCCCTTCAGTGTCCCCGACCGGCCGCTGCTGGAGGCCCGGCTGGAGGCGATCCGCGCCGCGGGGGGCAGCCCGTTCGTCGATTATCAGTTGCCCGAGGCGGCGTTGAAGCTCAAGCAGGGTTTCGGCAGGCTGATCCGCACGAAGCGGGACACGGGGATGGTCGTGATCCTCGATCCGCGAGTGCGGACCAAGCCTTACGGCAAGCTCTTCCTGGCCTCGTTGCCCGACTGCCAGCGGATCTTGGAACGGGTGGAAAAATAAGAAATAAGAGGCCATCCGAGAAGTGTGAAGCAACAGTCCCCTCTCCCTCTGGGAGAGGGTTAGGGTGAGGGCCTACAGACGCAGAACCGTCTATGCCGTTTGCGTGGTTTCGCCAAGCCCTCACCCCCTGCCCCTCTCCCAGAGGGAGAGGGGAGACTTCTCGGACAGCGGCTTACTCCGGGCGCCTGGCCCGCCATCCGCCGCTCATCGAGTCCAATTCGGTGCGCAGCATGTTCAACAGGGTTTGGAGGAAGGCGACCACCATTGGGCCGACGAAGATCCCGATGGGGCCCAGGGCCTGGACGCCGCCCAGGACGCTCAGCAGGGCCAGCAGGGGATGGAGATTCGAGCGGCCGTGCAGCACCATCGGCTTGATGACGTTGTCGGCCAGCGAGACGACCGCCCCGCAGTAGATCGCCAGCAGGATCGCCGCCAGGGTCCGCCCCTCGTAGAAATAGAGCCAAAGGCACGCCGGCACCCAGACCACCGTGGCCCCCACGAACGGCACCAGGGCCAGCAGCATGGCCAGGACCGTCAGCAGGAACACCGATTGCAGGCCGGCGAAGTAGAAGCCGACGCCTGCCAGCAGCCCCTGTGCAAAGGCCGAGAGCAGCGTGGCCACGACCACGGCGCGGGCCGTGTTGTCGAACTGCGCGATAAGCTGCCGTTCGTACTTGTCGTCCAAGGGCGAAAGGCGCATGATCGTGCGGATCATTCCCGGCCCGTCGGCCAGGAAGTAGTAGAGGGCGATGACCATCACCGCCAGACCGACCAGGAAACTGGCCAGATACTGCGTGGTGCCCAGCGCCACGGGAGTCAGCCACTGCTGGACCTTGGCGGTAATGGTCGCTTCGACGTCCTCCGGCGTCAGCTCCAGCCCGGCCCGGTTGCCCAGCCTGACCAGCTCGGCAGCCGCCCACCGCTTGAACGCCAGCGCGTCGCCGCCGGACTTGTCTTGTTCCGCCTTCCGGTCGGGATCGGCCCGGTCGATCTTGGCCTGGTCGGCGTCTCCCGGCAACCGGGCATCCTCCGCCTGATCCTGCTTTTGGGGTGCGCCGGCCGGTGCCTGTTGGCTTCCCTGGCCGAGGTTCTTGATGATGGCCGCATAGATCGCTTGCCCTTCATAACATGCCGGGATGAGGATCGCCAGCAGCGGGACGAGCAGGATCAAAACGATCGACACCGTGGTCAATCCGGCCGCCAACCGGTCGCGCCCCTTGCACTTGGCCATGAACCACCGGTGCAGCGGGCCGAACATCACGGCCAACAGCACCGCCAAGAACATCGGCAGCAAGAACTGCTTCATCACCTGGAAGAACAACGCGGCGATCACCAGCAGGATCGCCACCAGGACCACAAAGGAAACGATGCGGGCCACGGCCGGTTCTCCATTTGAGGGACAGGGCTTCGTGCAGGCATTGTAGCACAGCAGGCCGCCGGTCCCACCACCACCGCAATAATCGCCAATTGCCAATTTTCAATTCTCAATTCTCAATGTTCAATTCCCTAGTAGGCCGGGGTGTCTGAGGGAGGAAAAAGGGGACAGGTCCAATTTGTGCGAAGCACCCTTCGGGCCGTTCCGGCAAATTGGACCTGTCCCCTTTTTCCTGGAATGGCGAGCCCCTGGAAGTGTGCTGGGGGCAGCCTCCGGCTGACCACCAGCCACCCAACTACTTGTCGGCGAGACTGGCCACACAGCCACACACCACCGCCTTGCCGCGACGGAAGGTGGCGGTCACAATGGAGCCGCCAGCCGTATGGCGGCCGGCCCTCAGCCTGAACCTCCCCGCCGTGGAGCCTGCCGGTGGACCGAAGCCAAGCCCGTGGCAAAAAGTGGCTGATGGCCGCCGTCAAGCTGCTGGTCGCGTCAGCGATCCTCTGGTGGGTGTGGGGCACCTTGGCCGACGGTTGGGCGGGACTGAGGGAGAAAGACGGCGGCCAATGGAAATGGCAGCCTTGGTGGCTTGTAGCGTCGGGGGGTATCTACCTGCTCGGATTGATGCCGTTTGCCCTCTTCTGGCTCCGCGTCCTGAGGGTCCTCGGCCAGGACGCACGTCTGGGCGAGACGCTGCGGGCCTACTACATCGGACACCTGGGGAAATACGTCCCCGGCAAGGCCATGGTGGTCGTGTTGCGGGCGGGTCTGATCCGAAGCCACCGGGTGGATACGGGCGTGGCCGCAGTGAGCGCCTTCCTGGAAACGCTCACCATGATGGCCGTAGGAGGCTTTGCCGCCGCCGCGTATCTGGCACTCTTTCACGAAGAAGAGACCTTCGTCTCGTGGTCGTGCACCGCCGCCCTGCTGATGCTGGTCTCCCTGGCGCCCACGCTCCCACCGGTCTTCCGACGACTCGTCCGACTCTTCAGGGTGGGCAGATCGAATCCCCTCATAGCCGAGAAACTGGGAAAACTGGGCTACGGAACGCTCTTGACGGGCTGGGTGTTGGGCCTGCTGGGTTGGATTCTGTTGGGGCTTAGCTACTGGGCCACCTTGCGAGCGATGGGGGTGCCGGAGCTGGACCCGATCCGCCACCTGCCCCGCTACGTCGCCGGCGTCTCCTTGGCGGTGGTGGCCGGGTTCCTGCTCTTGATCCTTCCCGGCGGCGTGGGTGTCCGCGAGGCCTTCCTGGTCAAGCTAATGCTCTCTTACCTGCAGCCGCGAGTGGCGGAGGCCGACGCCGCCGCCTGGGCCAGCGCGTTTCTGCTGCGGTTGGTGTGGACGGTGTCGGAGTTGGTCATTTCGGGTATGATGTATACGGTAGGTCCGCGCAAATCCGACGCGCCGGGGCCAAACGGCTAACCTGGGGTCCTCGCCACGAAGCTCACCACGCAGCCACGGAGCACACGGAGAAAAGGATCTCAATCCATGCTCTCCATCGTCATTCCCGTCTACAACGAGCAAGAGAGCCTCCAGGCCCTGCACCGGGAGTTGAGCGACGTCGCTGCCGCCGAGGGGTACGAGTTGGACGTGATCTTCGTCGACGACGGCTCAACCGACGAGTCGTGGCGGCGGATCGAGGAGTTGGCCGCCGGCGACCACCGGGTACGGGGCATCCGCTTCCGCCGCAACTTCGGCAAGGCGGCCGCGTTAAGCGCAGGGTTCTCGCAGGCGCGGGGGGAGCTGGTGATCACCCTGGACGCCGATCTCCAGGACGATCCGCAGGAGATCCCCCGCTTCCTGGCCGAGATGCAAAAGGGGCTCGACGTCGTCAGCGGCTGGAAGAAGGTCCGGCACGACCCCTGGCACAAGGTGGGGCCCTCCCGGGTGTTCAACTGGCTGGTCAGTGCCGTGACCGGCGTGAGGTTGCACGATCACAACTGCGGGATGAAGTGCTACCGCCGCGAGATCTTCGACGAAGTGCGGCTCTACGGCGAGCTGCACCGCTTCGTGCCGGTGCTGGCCGCCGCCCGCGGATACCGCGTGGGCGAGCTGGTCATCCGGCACCGCCCGCGGCAGTTCGGCCGCTCGAAATACGGCGTTACCCGGATTGTCAAGGGTTTCCTTGATCTCTCGACGGTGAAATTCCTTACCGGCTTCGGCCAGCGGCCGCAACACCTGCTGGGCACACTCGGCCTGGCGTCGTTTTTCTTGGGTCTGTTTGGACTGGTCTATCTGGCCGGCTACTGGGTTGTGGGAGCGTTCTTCCCCAATCTGGGATTGCTGCCCTTGCACGAGCGGCCGGCAGTGATCTACTCGGTGGCCCTGCTGCTTTTGGGCGGCCAGTTGATGTCGATGGGGTTTGTGGCCGAGTTGTTGATCGCCTATCACGGCCCGGACGTCAAGCCCTACTCTATCTCCCAGCGGATCGGCCCGGCCGAGCCCACTGCCGAAACCGGCAGTCAGGAGTAGGCCGTAGGCGACAGGCAGGAAGCGGCAGGCGGTAGGCAGTATGTCAGCATTCAGCATTCAGCATTCAGCATTCAGCATTCAAGACGATCCGCCAGCCCAGCTCCGCCGCAGCGTCTACCTGCTGCTGATCGTCGTCGGCACCGGGGCGATGCTGGGCCGCGTGCTGGCGGTCGACTCGGTCGACAAGCTCGCGCTAGAGAGGCACCTGATCGATGAGATTCCCAACGAACTCGAGAAGCGAGAGGGCGAGTTGCGGAGAAAAGGGCTCCAAGGCGACCCGCTGAAGAAAAACCTGGCCGTCGTCGAAGAGAGACTCCGGCAGCGGGCCCAGCTCGCGCGGCCCTTCCTTAGCGCCAACGATCGCAGCCGGTGGTGTACGGTCCGGGCGCTGGTCGAGAAGGACATGCGGGTGCAGGGGTACCCATACGCCATCGACAAGGTCATCCAGGGGTCGAACTGGGACACGATCGACATGGTCAAGCACGACGGCCACCTCTATTCCAGCAAGCCGCCCCTATTCCCCACGTTGATGGCGGCGGAGTACTGGGTGATCTACCGTCTGACGGGCATGTCGCTTTCGACCAATCCCTACTGGGTCGGGCGGCTGATGCTCGTCACGATCAACGTGATCCCGCTGCTGGTCTACTTCCTGCTGCTGGCCCGGCTGGTGGAGCGCCTCGGCCAGAGCGACTGGGGGCGGTTGTTCGTGATGGCCGCCGCCGTGTTCGGTACGTTCCTGACCACCTTCGCGGTGACCATCAACAACCACTTGCCGGCCGCGGTGAGTGCCCTGGTGGCCTTGTATGCCGCGGTGCGGATCTGGTTCGACGGCGAGCAGCGGTTGCGCTACTTTGTCTTGGCCGGGCTGTTCGCCGCCTTTACCGTGGCCAACGAGTTGCCGGCGTTGGCGCTGTTTGCGGCCGTCAGCACCGCGCTGTTGTGGAAGGTCCCGCGCCAGACGATCCTCGCCTACGTGCCCGCGGCAACCGTCGTGGCGGCCGGCTTCTTCGGCACCAACTGGATCGCCCACCGCAGCCTACGGCCGCCCTATATGCATTGCGGCCCGGCGAGTAAACGGGCGCCGGACGCCGCCGACCCACAGGCCGAGCAACCGTGGCGGCCGACGAAACTGGCGGAGGTGAACCTGGATGAGCTCGATCAATCGACCGACCGGCACGACTGGTACGACTACTATTACGTCCGCAACGGCATGGTGTACCGCAGCCATTGGGTTCAGCGGACGGGGATCGATCGCGGCGAGCCGTTGTTGCACATCTACGCCTTGCACGTGCTGGTCGGCCATCACGGCATCTTCTCCCTGACGCCCGTCTGGCTGCTCAGTGCAGTTGGTGCGGCCCTCTGGCTCCGACAGAGGCGAGACGGCCGGCTGCGGGAGTTGGCCTTGCTGATCGCCGCGCTATCGGTGGTATGTGTGGTCTTTCACCTGATGCGTTCGCAGGTCGATCGCAACTACGGCGGCCTGGCCAGCGGATTCCGCTGGATGTTCTGGTTCGCGCCGCTGTGGCTGCTGGTGATGGTGCCGGCCGCCGACGCGATGGCCCGGCGGTGGTGGACCCGCCTGATCGCCCTGCTGATGCTGGCCGTCTCGGTCCTGTCGGCCAGCTACCCGACCTGGAATCCGTGGACGCTGCCATGGATCATGGATTACTTGCAGTACCTGAACCTGATCGGGTGAGGCAAGGAGGGTCGGGGGCAGTCTGTCTCCAAAGCGCAAATCGCTTTCGCAAAAGCACTTAGCGATCATCAGGCCCCCTCTACGGCCAACGCGGACGAGAAAACCGGTTGACACAGGCTTCCGGCTTGGTATGATAAACTAAGTTGACTGGGAGAGCTGCGTAGACCAATGAGTATGGGTAGTTTAGAGACAGGCTGAGGCATCGCTTCGACTCCGCCCGCCCCGCGGGCGAACGGAACAGGCATCCTATCCGCCCCACGTCAGACTTGGGGATCCAGAATCCTGGAACTCCCCGATTGGGGTCCCCGCTGCGTCCGCTCGTGGCACATGCCACTCTGCGCCCGGGACACACAGACAAGAGAACAGTCCAAGTCGAGTTTGCGTTTTCTCATCGGGAGGCACAACTATGAAGCGTTTGACGCCCTGTGCTGCGGTTCTGGCCGTGATGGCAATCGTCCTGGCCGGCGTGGGCCGGGCAGAGGCCGAGGTCCTGAACGTCTATGAATTCAGCGGCACCTTCGACAAGATCGACGTGCCCGGCGACGGCAGCACCTTTGAGCTGCTCGGGGGCAGGATTACCGTCACGGCGCCCGACACGTTGCCGGAACAGCTCACCATCTCCGACATCATCGTCGACCTCACCGGCTACGACGACCTCAACGGTGGTACCGTGTCGATCGTCGGGGACAGCCTGGTCATCAACAATCCGTCCAGCGGCACCAGCGCCAGCCTGGCGGTCGATTCGGCAACGCTGACGCAGGTGCTCAACGCCCCGATCGGCGTGGGGTACATGTGCCTCGGCCTGAGCCTGTCGAGCAGTGATCTGGAGACTGTTGCCGGAGACACGATCAATCTCAACGTAGTCCAGGCGATCGTCACCATGAACGGGCTGCGGGTCACCACCGACGGCAGCAACGGCACCGCCCACGGGGGCACTCCCGCCAGCGCGTCCATTTCGGCCGTCATTCCGGAACCCTCCACGTTCGTGCTCGGTCTGCTGGGGTTCATCGGCTGTAGTGGGTACTGCTGGTGTCGGCGGCGCCTGCCGCCGTGTTGAGTCAGCCGGCGGGCCCGCCACGCCGGATCTCACACGTTGGGTGCCAGTGGCGGCGGGCACCGACGCGAAGCGTTGGTCCGCCACTGCCGCATCAGGGGCAGACAAGCTGCCCCTGGCACCCGGCGAATTCACCTTGGCGGGCGGCTGGACATGGGGGCGCGCGGGCGGTCGTTCAGAAATCGGCCAGTCCCGCCCCCTCCACCGCGATGCAGGGGATAATGTCGGGCTTCAGTCCGGCAGGCCGATAGTAGCGTGTGATCAGGGCCCTGCGGGCGGCCTCGACGCAGTCCTTTCTGGCCAGGATCATGATGCAGCCGCCCAACCCTGCGCCGGCAATCTGCGCGCCCACCACACCGCTGACGGCAGCAGCGACGTCGACCATCTGATCGATTTCGGGCGTGCTGCACGCATAGCCCCCCGGCTGCATGTAGAGTTGGGCCCTGGAGACCTTTGCGGGGTCCTCGCTGCCCAGGTCCGAGATCAGCCGCTGGAGATACTCGTCGCTGGAATCTTGTTCCGCCCGGCGGTACGTACCGTCGGGGCCCGGGCGGCTGACGCGGTCTCCGTCGTGGCTGAGTTTCATCAGCTTGCCGAACTGCTCGACCTGGCCCGACTCCAGCAGCTCCACGCACATGCGGCTGCGGATGATCTCCGCGGCGCCAAACAGCAGGACGCCCCGGGGATGGTAGCAATCCGGCTCGGCGTGCGTGGCGAAGTTGGCCTCGATCAGCGGCTGATGTCGTTTGGAGAGCATGGCCTGGAAGTCTTTGCGGGTCATCCGGGAAGGCACTCGCTGTAGCCAGCGGTAGATGTCGCTGGTGGCGCAGCCGATGGTGGCCGGATCGATGTCGCGGACGTACTCGACAGAGTCGGCGATTTCCGGGCAGCGCTGTTTCAACAGGGCCAGCCCCAGGTTGTAGCTGGCGATGCGGGCATTGAACGTGTCCCTGGCGGCGCTGCTCTTGGCCGCCTTGATGTGGCTGTTGGCGATGATCACCTGGTAGTCGCAGGGGGCGTCGATGATCTTCTCCAGCCGGAAGGGGAGGTAACCGACGTGGGCGATCTTCCCCCTTTGTCCCAGATAGATCGCCGCATGATCGCCCGCCCCACCCCGGGAACCGACGAACCACTCGCCCTCGCCGCAGAGGTCGATGAACTGCTGGCTGGTGAGCTCGAAGCTGTTTAAGGCGATGGCTGCCTGGAGGGTCGCCACGACGATGGTGGAGCTGCTGCTTAAGCCCGCCGCGATGGGCACGTTGCCGCACAGCGCCAGGTTCAGCCCGCGGACCTTCACGTCCTGGTAGCGGTGCTGGAGTCGGAGCACGGCCGCCTTGATGTAGTTGCCCCAGTCGCCCGCGGCGCTGTAGAGCATGTTTCGCACCCAGTCGCTGTTGACGAAATTCAACCAGTCGCTCCAGGCAAACCGGCCGATCAGTTGCGAGGTGCTGAAGCGGACGGGCCTGAACTTCTTCGGCTGGGTATTGACGGCCAGCACCTGATCGTCCGGTCGCAGCCCGACCACGGCGATGGTCTCGCGCTCGATGGCCAGGAAGTTGGTCAATCCGCCGCGGTGATCGACGTGGCGGCCCATCAGGTTGATCCGGCCCGGGGCGCGGACGATGCAGACCTTCTCCTCCAGCCCGAATCGCTTGCCGTAACAGCGGAGCACGGCGACCAGGTCGTGGCACTTCTGCCGATGGAGATCGTCGTGTGGGCCGTAGATGCTGCGGAGCCACCGCTGCAAGCTGGGCCGTTGCTGCTCGATCTTGGCGATCCACTGGCGTACCGTGCAATACTGATTGGGTCGCAGCCGGGGCCGGGAGAATGCCTGGAACGCCTCCTGCTGCCGGAGTTTCTTGCGTCTGACGTAATCCTGGATGGCCAGCAGCTCGTCGGGCGAATTGAAGCCTTGTACCCAGTGGGGATGATCCGCCGGCACGGCCCGGATGCGGTATCTCCGCCCGCCCTGGGCATCGGCCAGGCTGCCCAGCAGCCGCACCACGTCGGTCAGATAGTATTCTCCCTGGGCGTTGGTGTTGTCGATCATGCCCACGCCCTGGTAGAACACTTCGGCGCGAAACAGGTAGAGGCTGGGATTGGCCCCCTGGCAGATCCTCTCGAGCTGCCGGGCCGAGTATCCTTTGCCGTCGATTTCCAGGCGGTACTCCGGCGACTGCAACAGCTCCGCGAGTCTGGGCACGTCGACGGTCTGATTCGCCTTGGCCAGTGCCAGCAGTCTGCCGACGGCCACGGCCTGCTTGCCGGGGTCGTCCAGGTGTCTGCGGATGATCTCCAGCACTTCGCTGCCGGCCAGGTCCTCGCCATGGGCAATCTTCTCTTGCAGATCGTCGGCGATCGCCAGCCTCGCCCGGTCGGTCCACTCGATGATGTCCAGGGCCTGGCCGTCTGCGTCCACCACGACCCTGCCTGCCGAGCCTGCGGTGGTCTTGCTCCTGGGCAGGGTCAACAGGGCCATGTCGGCGTGCTGCTTGACGTAGCCGCTTAAGAGGGTTTCGACGGCCTCGGGCTCGATGAACTTGTCTCCCATGGTGACCAGCACGTGGCCGTCGAACCCGACGTTCTGCAGCGCCTCGGCAGCCACCTTTGCCGCGTGGCCGGTGCCCAATTGAGGCTGCTGATAGACGTACATCACCCCGGGATGTTCCTTGCCGATCACCTCCAGCACCTGTTCCGCCTTGGAGCCGACCACCACCAGGAACTTCTCGAAGCGCTTTCTACGGAACACGCTGATGATGCGGTTGATGGCCGGAACATGGTCGATCTCGAAGCAGACCTTTCCCAGATCGGGTCTGCCCATCCTGGTCCCCTTGCCGGCCGCCAGGATCACCACGAAGGTCTGCTCGGCGAGGCCCTTGTTCTCAGTCATCTGCTACCCCCTCATCAGCTTGCGTGCAGAAGGTTCTGGCGAGGTGGATTCGGGGACTCTCGACTCATCCTTGAGTGTAATCGAAGCACCTCTGGCAAGCCAGGATTTGCGCAAGCCAGGCCGGCCGTACCGGGGTAGCCCGGCAGGGGAGAGTATTCATCACGCTCCGCGTGATGAGCCCAAGGGCAGCGGTTTCCTCCGCGTTTTGCAGGGCCCCATCACGCGGAGCGTGATGGCTACAACGGGCCCCATCACGCGGAGCGTGATGGCTACAACGGGCTCTATCACGCGGAGCGTGATGGCTACGACTGTCGGTGTACCTTTCGCCCCAGATCAACGGGCTGTACAATGGGCGCCGCCGGCAAGAACCCTGACCTTTGGGAGTAGCAAAATGAACACGCACGTCCGCTGGATGGTGTTGGTCCTCATCTCTTCCGTCGTCGCGGCCGACCGGGCGTATGCCGATTGGCCGGTCTGGACGGTAACCGAAACCAGGCGCGTGCTCCGCGACGAGCCTGCCGGGCAGGGCACCTCGGTCAATCTGGCCGCCGCGCGGAACGAGTGGGAGAGTTTTCAGATCCTGGTCCGCTCCGATGTGCTCGTCCGGGGCGTCAACGTCCTGGCCGCGGATCTGGCGGGACCCGATGGGGCCGTACTACGCGCCGCCGACGCGCGGCTCTTCCGTCAGCACCAGCTCCATCTGACGGTGGGAACGCACCGCAACGACGGCTTCAAGCCGGGCTGGTATCCCGACCCGCTGATCCCCTTTAGCCATCCAATGACCGGACTTGCGCTCAAGGGCGCGCGGCTCAGTGCGGTGCCGTTCGACCTGCCCGCCGATGAAACGCACGGCTTCTGGGTTGACCTCTACGTCCCGCCCGATGCCAAGCCGGGAGAGTACCGCGGCGCGTATCGCGTCCAGGCGGACGGCGGGAAGGAAGTGCAGATTCCGGTCACGCTCACTGTCTGGAGTTTCGCGCTGCCGCGGCTCTCGACCTTGCGGACCGCCCTGGGCTCGCCCGCCGAACGCATGAGGGGTCAGAACCGGCAGCGGGGCAAAGCAGGGAAGGAGAAAGAGCCCTCGGATTGGGCCGCCGTGGAGACTCAGTGCGCGGAGATGCTCAGCCAACATCGCATCAACGCCACGCCTCCGCCGGGCAGCCTTGTGCCGGCCGCCCAGGACGACGGCACGTTTCGCATCCCCGCCGAGCAGGTCCGCCGGTTCTGCGAGTTCGTCGATCGGTACCACGTGAACGCATTGCAGGTCCCCAATCCGACCGGCGTGGTCAAGGACCCCGAGCTGGAGCGTGGGAAGCTCGACGCGTGGCTGGCGAGCTGGGACCGCGCCGCGGCCGAGTTGGATCGGCCCCAGGTGGTCTTCTACACCTACCTCCTCGACGAACCCAACGACGAGGAGGCCTATCGGTTCGTGCAGAAATGGGGTCGGGCGATCCGCGCGGCCAAGTCGGCGGTCAAGGTACTGGTGGTCGAGCAACCGTGGACCGAGCCGGGGATGGGTGGGGCCGACAGTACCTGGGGCGACCTCTATGGGGCGGTAGACATCTGGTGTCCGCTGTTTTCACTGTTCCGCCCGCAGCCCACCGCCGAACGTCAGGCCTTGGGCGAGACCGTCTGGGCCTATACGGCCCTGTGCCAGGGCGAGCCGACCCCGTGGTGGCACATTGATTATCCGCTGCTGAACTACCGGGCCCCGGCGTGGATTGCCTGGCGCTATCGGGTTGGCGGCCTGCTCTATTGGGGCGGGATGTCGTACTGGAGCCAGGTCGACGATCCCTGGGTGGACCCGAAAACGTACTGTCCCAGTGGTCCCGCTAAGCCGCCGATCTTCAACGGCGAGGGGACCATCGTTTATCCCGGCCGGGCCGTGGGGTACGACGGCATCGCGCCGAGCCTGCGGCTGAAGGCCCTGCGCGACTCGATCGAGGACTACGAATACCTGGCGATCCTCGAACGGCAGGGACGGGCGGCCGAGGCCGAGAAGGTGGTCCTGCCCGTGGCGGCTTCCTGGTTCCAGTGGGAGACCGACCCGGCGGTGTACCAGAAGGCCCGGGCGAAACTGGCCGAGATGATCGTCGCCGCGAAGAAGTGGACGCCGCGTTGCGGTCGCTAACTGCGTCAGGACTTTTGCCGCCGCGGCCACGTGGTGCCGTCGCCCGGCGTGGCCGCCGGGGCTAAACTCGATGTATCGTCAGGGTCCCGCGATCACAAGGAGCAAATCATGAAACGCGTAGGGCTGCTGTCGGCGGAATTGCTTTGCGTTATCGCACTCGGGTTCGCCACGGCGTGGTGGGGCGGGGCGATTGCCGGTAATCCGGCCGCCCAGCCCAAGGAGCCGGCGGCCGCGATCGACGCCTCGAAGTACCCCAACCTCCAGGCGGCGCTGGACGCGGTGCCCGAGGCGGGCGGGCTGGTAAGGCTTCCGCCCGGGAATTTCGAGCTCACCAGCCCGTTGGTGCTCACCCGGGAAAACACCCGCATCGAAGGCAGCGGGGCGGCCACCCACCTGATCAACCGCAATCAGGAGGACAAACCCGCCCTGATCCTTCGGCCGCGCCAGGTGGCCGGCAAGCGCCAGGGGGAGATCTGGCGGGTGCAGTTGGCCAACTTCCGCATCAGCGGCAATCCCCAAAGCGGCGACGGCCTGCTGGCCGAGAATGTCAACGAAATCTACATCCACGGCCTATCGGTCGATCATCACGGCGGACACGGCATCAACCTGGTAGACTGCTACGAGGATCCCCGCATCTGCGACTCGATCATCACCTACAACGCCCGGGCCGGGCTGAACCTGCTGCGCTGCCACGACATCGTGGTCAATGGCAACCAGTTCGAGGAGAACCAGGACGCCCTGCGCTGCGTCGACGGCTTCAACCTCTGCATGAACGGCAACAACCTCGACGATCATCTCCGCCACGGCGTGGTGATCGAGAACACGTACGGGTCGGTCCTCTCGGGCAACATGATCGAGGAGTGCCAGGGGATTTCCGTCATCATGGACCGCGACTGCTACGGGAATACGATCAGCGCGAACGTCTTGGCCCACAACTTCGGCGGCGGCGTGGACCTGCGCGACGCCTGGGGCTGCGCCGTCTCGGCCAACACGTTTACCATGGATACGCCGTTCGGCGTCAGGGTCGGCCCGCAAGCGGGACGGATCACGATCACCGGCAACAACTTCTCCAACGCCCACATCGGCGGCAAGGTCATGCGCGACGACGCGGCCGGCGGCATCCTGTTGGAGGGAACTTCCGGCGTGGTGGTTTCAGGCAACATCTTCACCGGCCTGAGTCACCAAGCCGTCAAGGCCGATGCAGCCTGTCACGGGATTGCCGTCACCGGCAACGTGACGGCCGACCTCAATCGCGGAACCACTGAGAAGCGGCCGGCACTTGACCTCAACGGTACCAAAGAGCTGGTGGTCGATCACAACGTGGTCGCCAACTGAGACCGAGGGCTTGTGCAAGTACTACTCCTCGCCTCTAATCTGAAAACGACAGCCCCGCCCGGAAGGGCGGGGGCGTACACTGTTGCATGCCTTCGATTCGAAAACGACAGCTCCGCCCGGAAGGGCGGGGGCGGAACCTTGCAGACGCCAGGACCCCGTCCTTCCGGACGGGGCTATGGTCAGATGCAGTGGCGTTCGCTTGTTCTCAGATAGGCGCTGGGATCGCCCGCTGGGGGCAACCAAGAGGACTCAAGACTATGGAAAAGAAGACCATTCGCACCGGAATCGTCGGCTCCGGCTTTTCAGCCACGTTCCACTTCGAGGCCGTCCAAAAGGTCTACGGGGTCAACGTGGAAGTCGTCGGCGTGCACTCCATCGACGAAGACGGCGGCAGGGCATACGCGCGGGAAAGGGAGATCCGCTTCTTCGACACGCTCGAGGCCCTCTTGGACGAGGTCGACGTGATCCACGTCTGCACGCCGCCGGTCACGCACGAGCCGCTCTCGATCGCGGGGCTAAAGCGCGACAAGTTCGTGGTCTGCGAGAAGCCGCTGACGGGCTACTTCGGCGACGGCACGCCGGCTTTCCACTGGGACCGCGCCGACAAGCAGGTGGCACTTAAGACCGCGCTGGCCAGCGTCGACCGGATTCTGGAGGCCGAGCAGAAGAGCCGAGGCCGGCTGCTGTACGCCGAGAACTGGGTCTATGCCCCTGCGATCCAGAAGGAGCGCGAAATCCTGGAGAAGACCGGCGGGCAGATCCTCTGGATCCACGGCGAGGAGGCCCACAGCGGGTCGCACTCGGTCGACTACGCCTACTCCGCCCGCTGCGGCGGCGGGGTGATGATCGGCAAGGGTTGCCACCCGTTGACCGCCGCACTGTATCTCAAACGTGTCGAAGGTCGGGTCCGCAACGGCAGGCCGATCCGGCCCAAGGCCGTTTCGGCGCGGACCCACGCCGTCACGCGGTTGAAGAGCTTCCGCGACGAGGGCCACATCCGCTGCAACTACTACGACATCGACGACCTGTCGCTGATGCACGTCGAGTTCGAAGACGGCACGGTGGCCGACGTGTTCGCCTCCGACATCGTGCTGGGCGGGATCCACAACTGGGTGGAGGTCTGCGCGAACAACCACCGCGCGCTGTGCAACGTCAACCCCAACACGGCCATGCAGACCTACAACCCCGTCGAGGCGAATTTCGCCGACGTCTACGTGGTCGAGAAGATCGGCACCAAACAGGGCTGGGCCTGCACCGCGCCGGACGAAGACTGGATGACCGGCTATCCGCAGGAGGCCGAGGCCTTCTACCGCACCATCGCCCACGGCGAGCCGCCCGAAAGCGACAGCCTCCTGGCGGCCGACGCCATCTCGACGATCTACAGCGCCTACCTCTCGGCCGAGCGACAGGGGGCGGCAGTCGAGGTGCGGAGGCACTGATTCGTCGGGTTTCTTCCCAGTAGTGGCAGCTTCGCATCTGGAATGTGGCGTAGCGGGAACGGGTCGGCTATGATATGCAGGCGGTGGTCGAGTGTTGCCGGCCGGTGAGCCCAGGAGTACGGCGAAATGAGAAGGCCTAGACTGTTCAACGTACTAACGGCCGGATCGGCTGTTCTTGCCTGCGGAGCGTCCTTTGTTCGTGCGGCAGAACAGCGACAGCAGACCGATTTCAGCGCAGTTGCGCAGCAGCAGATCACCGCCACCTTCTCCATCGTGGCGGCAGACCCAAAGACGGGCGTCTGCGGCGCGGCCGTGGCCAGCAAGTATCCGGCGGTCGGGAAGGTCGTGCCGTACGTGCGGGCCGGCGTGGGGGCGTTCTGTACGCAGCACTGGCACAACCCGGCCTGGGGCGAAAAAGCACTCGACCTGCTCCAAGAGGGCAAGCTGCCGGAAGAGGTGCTCGCGGAGCTGCTGCGGGACGATCCCCAGCGCGGCAAGCGGCAACTGGCGATCATCGACCTTGAGGGCCGCGCAGTCAACCGCAACCCCAGCGACGCCGACCCGTCGGGCGTCTACTGGGGGGCGGCAAGCGGCCGTTATTACGCTTGTCAAGGCAACACGTTGACAGGGCGGGAGGTGATCGCGGCCATGGCCCAGGCGTACGAAGAGACCCGTGGCAGCCTAGCCGACCGGCTGATGGCCGCGCTACTGGCCGGTGACTGTGCCGGAGGGGACCATCGGGGCCACCTGGCGGCCAGCATTCGTGTGGCCAAGAAGGGTGTCGAAGGCTGCTGGCTGGAGCTGCAGGTGGAGAAAAGCGACGACGCCGTGATCGAGCTGGCCCGCAAGTATGCGGAGCTAAAGCACGAGGCCAAAGGGGATTGGCCCGGCGGAGGGCTGCCGTTTAAGCATCCCTGCCCCGACCGTGCCCAGCCGAAGCCTCCGACGACGAAAGGGGAAACCCGGTAGCTCGATCCCGGCGTGGCCGCCGGGGCTAAACAGTGTACCCGGCGTGGCCGCCGGGGCTAAACAGTGTACCCGGCGTGGCCGCCGGGGCTAAGCAGTGTACCCGGCGTGGCCGCCGGGGCTAAACAGTTCGCTACGATTGACGATCGGAGTTATGCCATGGTTCGGATGTGCTCATTTGCTCGCTCAATAGTACCAGGTTGTGGGGAAGGGTGGCTGGGGTCGACGGGCACCGACGCGAAGCGTTGGTCGGTGAGCCCCCACGCGCCCGGATTTCCGGGGGCTCGCTGGCGCTCGACCCCGGCCACCCCAAGTCGGACCATGTTCCGGGCGGGCGTGATCGTTGCCCTTGTGGGTTTTGCGACCGGGAGTGCAGCCGTGTTGGGCGCCGACCTGCCGCCCACGCTGGTCGTGCCTGCAAGTAAGGTCACCCTGCACTTGGCCGTAGCGCTGCCGGAGGAAGCCGGACTCAAACCGGACGGCGCGTGGCGACTGGTCGAGATTGATGGGCCCCAGGTGCAGATCCCGGCCCAGTTGGTTTCGGCGATTGCCGCCGACGGTTCTGCCGGCGACGAGCATGGCCGGCTGGTGGCCGCGATTCCACCGCGGGACGGCGCCGAAGGTCCGCGGCAGTTCCGTCTGGAACCGGCCGAACGGACCTCCGGCGATGCCCGGCAGCAGTTCCGATTCGAGGAGATCGGCGACAAGTCGCTGAAGCTCTCCGACGGCCAGGCGCCGGCGTTGGTCTACAACCACGGCGTGATCATCAACGAGCAGGTGCCCAAGAGCGAGCTGCGCCGCAGCCGCGGGTGTTACATTCATCCGCTTTGGGGCATAAGCGGCGAGGTGCTCACCGACGATTTCCCCAAGGACCACTACCATCACCACGGCGTCTTCTGGACCTGGCCGCACATTGGCGTCGAGGGAAAAGAGCACAGCCTCTGGGACGGCAGTACCATCCGCGACGCCTTCGTCCGCTGGATCTGCCGCCAGTCGGGACCGGTGGCGGCCGTGCTGGCCGTGGAGAACGGCTGGTTCGTCGGCGACAAGAAAGTGATGATCGAGCGGGTCTGGATGAGGACCTTCAGGGTCTCCGACGACACGCGGGTGCTGGACCTGGAGTTCACCTGGATCCCGACCGACAAGCCGATCACGCTGCGGGGTGCGGAAGAGAAGAGCTACGGCGGGCTGACGGTGCGGTTTGCGCCCCGCTCGCAGCAAGATACCGTAATCACCGTGCCAAGCGGCCGCACGACCGAGGATCTGCCCGATACGCCGCTGGCCTGGGCCGATTTCACGTCGAGGCTCGGCGACGCGGCAACCCCCAGCGGGGCGGCCATCTTCGTCCACCCCCAACATCCGGACTATCCGCCCACTTGGCTCACGCGGCATTACGGGGCAATGTGCGTCGGCTGGCCCGGGGTGAAGGCGAGGACCTTCGAGCCGGGCAAGCCCATCCGCCTGGATTACCGCATCTGGATCCACAAGTCGGCCGTGGAGCCGGACGGACTGAAAGGGGCCTACGGGGCATACGTCACTGCAACCAAGGCCGAGTGGCGTTGAGCACCACTGTTTAGCGGGCGGGCTTGCCCGCATAGCGTTCATTGGGTGGCATTTCAAGGAACATCGAGTGGCACCGGCGTCTCGCCGGTGTGATACAAGGCAAAGCGCTGCCAGGAGTTTCGTCACACCGGCGAGACGCCGGTGCCACTGTGCTGGCGCCGGAATTCGGCGAGCACTGCTGGTCGTCACACGGCGGGCAAGCCCGCCCGCTAAACTCTTCAGTCACACTCACGGGAGTCATCGGCATGTGTTCTTGCACGCCACGACGTAGTTTTCTCAAGCACTCGTTGGCCGTGGCCGCGGTCCCGATCGGTGCACATCTGGCCGCGCTCTCAGCGTCCGCCCAGAGCGAGCCGGCACCGGAGAGCGACAAGCTGAGCGTCTACCAAGTCGAGCCGGGCAATCCGCAGATCTGGGTCCGCTGGGCCAATCGCGTGTTGACCAGCTACCGGGCACATCGCTCGCAGAAGTATCCTTACATGTATCCGCTGTCCGGGCCGGTCTCCGGGTTGTCGCTGACGACCGAGACCGCGCTGCCCTGGCCCCACCACCGCTCGCTCTTATTCGCTTGCGATCGCGTCAACGGCGGCAACTACTGGCAGGAACGCCTCGCGGCCGGCCAGATCCTCTCTACCGGCCCGCGGCTGGGCAAATCGACGCCCGAGTCGGCCGAGATCTTCGACTCCTGCCAATGGAAGAAGCCGGACGGACCGGTCGTCTGCAAGGACGAGCGGAAGATCACCGTCACGGTGGCCGGGCCGCGGCTGCGACTGATCGATTGGGAGATCAAGTGGACCGCCGTCGAGGATCTGACCGTCAGCCAGACCAACCACTCGCTGTTCGCCCTGCGGGCCGCGGAGGACTTGTCTGTTTCGAGCGGCGGCAGCTTGGTCAATTCCGAGGGGCAATTGGGCGAGAAGGGCACCTTCGGCAAGCCGGCCGCCTGGTGCGGCTACCACGGCAGGCGGCAGAACGTCCCCGGCAACGTGGTCGAAGGCATCGCCATCCTCGACCATCCGCGGAATCCCTGGTCACCCTGCCCCTGGTTTACCCGCGACTACGGCTTCATCTCGCCCACGCCGTTTAACTTCATCAAAGAGCCTTGGCAGCTTCCGGCCGGCAAGTCGGTGCTGTTGCGCTACCGCGTGGTGCTGCACGCGGGCGATCACCGGGACGCCGGGCTGGACGCGCTCCACAAGGCGTGGGTGGCTGCCTAAATGGACTTGCACGATTCCAGGAGGCAAGTGGCACCGGCGTCTTGCCGGTGGAAGATAACGGGGGGGGGCAGATAATGGCCGGAAAACACCGGCGAGACGCCGGTGCCACTGCTTCCTCTGCGCATTGGTCAATTCCCGGAATCATGTAAGGTCATTTAGAACGGAACCCCCGGAGAGCGCTACACGCTCGGCAGTCCAGGCTTAGTCATGGTTGCCGTAACCGCCACTCTCCTTGGCGGGCTCGACGTGGATGACTACGGCACCTAGACCGGGCACGCGAGCGCGGAGGTATTCTTCCAGCCTGACGGTCAGCTCGTGCGCGTCGGTAATGGCCGTAGTGGCCTCCAGCGTGCAATGGAACGAGACAGCCATCTCGCCGCCGGCCATCTGCACCCGCACGTCGTGCGGCGTCACGGCCGGCCGGTTCGTCTTGAGGAACTCGGCCAGCGCCTTGCGGATCTGCAGCTCTTCGGCGGGCACCACCTGAAGCGTGGCGGCCGCGTCGCCCGCGGGTTCGATGTGGGTTACGATGCGGACCAGTTCGGGCAGGCTCTCGCGCAAGGCCTGCTCGAATTCCGTGGCCTGGCGATGGGCTTCCCCCAGGTGCAGCCCGTCGTCCACCTCCAGATGCAGTTCCAGGGACCGCCAGCCGCGTTCGTCATAGATGCGGATGCCGTGCGCCGCCAAGCCGTGTCGCGCGGCCACGCTCCGCACGGTCGCCGTCACGCCCTGATCGTCGCACGCGGCCGGCTCGACGTGCACGACCACATCGGCGCCGGGCAGGATCGAGCGGACGGTGGCCTCGGTCCGGTCGGCGATGTCGTGTGCCCTCTCTAAGGCGACTCCGCGGTCGACGATCAGGGTCACGTCGGCGAAGAGCACGGGACCGCTGCGGCGGAGGCGGACTTGCGTGACTTGCTCCACGCCCGGCACCCCTGCGGCGGCCGCGGCGACTTTTTCCTGGAGATCGTGAGGAACACGATCCAGCAGGTCGTCGATCGACTTCTTGCCGAGCTGCAGGCTCACCCAGATGACGATCACGGTCACGCCCAGCGCGGCCACCGAGTCGGCCTGCACGAGCCACGGCAAATCGAGTGCCCCGCCCACCCACACCCCGATCAGCCCCACCAGGACGACGGCCGACGACCAGATGTCGGTGGAGAAGTGCAGGGCGTCGGCTTCTAAGGCCTGGCTACCGTACTTCACGGCGGTTCTCCTCAGCGCCCGTGAGCGCGAGAAGTCGACCACGATGGAGACGACGACCACGAGAAAGGCCCACAGAGTGGGGTGTACCTCAACTCCCTCCTGGAAGAACAGGCGGGAGAAGGCCTCGTAGGTGATCCAGACGCAGGTCAACAACAGCAGCAGGGTCTCGAACAGCGCGGAGAGGTTCTCGAACTTGCCGTGCCCGTAGGTGTGCTCCCGGTCGGCCGGTCGGCCGGAGATCCGCACCGCCCAGAGGGTCATCCCGGCGGCCACCAGATCGAGTCCGGAATGGGCGGCCTCGGAGAGGATGCCCAGGCTGTTGGTGTACAGCCCGACGACGAGCTTCATGGTGGTCAGCAGAATGGCGGCCAGGACCGAGGAGGCCGCCACCCAGCGTTTCTCCCGGTCGGCCTTGGTAAGCTCCCTTGGTGCTTGGTCGCTGCCCATCGCTCGTCGCCCTTGTCGGGTTTGGGGAGGCTCTAGCATCGTTATCGGGTCCGTGTGCCACGGCTGTGTCAGCCGTGCCCGGAAATCGCAGGAGTTGCCGCGGAAACCTTTCGCGCACGACTGACACAGCCGTGACACACCTGCGAATCCCAAAGCTTGCGACGTTTTGACCCGATACTGATGCGAAAGCCCCAGTTTGGGTGAGTTATAGCCCGCTGAGAGCACCCTGTAAATGGCAGGATCACACCAAGAAGTCGCGGGGGTGCAAGTTGCACTTTGTGGGTCGGTTGGGGTGTGGTAAACAGAAGGGGGGTGATTTTGCCCGGCGGGTGACCGGGCAGAGAGAATTTGGACAAAGGAGGTAGCCAGGGATGGCGATGAA
>Ga0315291_10001215_pt1 | contig 34429 bp, 59 predicted proteins | sample YL17G12_20_MG_FD_203070 | JGI IMG/M metagenome (GOLD analysis project Ga0315291, IMG submission 203070) | Sediment microbial communities from Yellowstone Lake, YNP, Wyoming, USA - YL17G12_20 | ecosystem: Environmental > Aquatic > Freshwater > Lake > Sediment | place: USA: Wyoming | collected...
GCAGACTTCATAACTATCCAGCCCTCCTCTTCGTTCGCGGGATGATCCACGCCGGAAGTCTCGTCCCAGCGCATGTCAACGATAAGCTTGTGAGCGCGATCTGCCATCTCGAGTGCATTGTATCACATGGATACGCGTAGTGGCGTGTAATTCAAGCATCAAAAAGAAAAAGGTCCTCCCAGAACCAACTGGGAAGACCTCTTCTAGGGGAAGACCAAATACAGAAGCTGGGGTATTAGATACGGACTGAGGTTAGGAATCCCGTCCGAGGCAAATTCAGAGCGTCTGTGGTCAACGAGAGGGCGTCTCTATGAAGGTAGCCTATGGGTAATCACGTCGGGCGTTAAATGCGAGTCGCCAGCGAGACCGGGCACAGGAACACGCTGCACCGTGACCTCCAGCTTGTGACTGACTCGCAGATGCGCTTGCAAGGCCTCGAGCGCTGTCGCCACGCTCGTTACCGACGTGATGCTGATCTTACAGTCGAAACACGGACAGGCCACGGTCCAGGTATCTACCAAGGTGTTATCACGTCTGGATGCTTGGCCTTCTACGACCGTGACCTCTATCGTGTTCATGCCTTTGTGTTCTTGTCCCTCAATACCACCAGCCCGGCCAGCAGGATCTCTACCTCGGCCTGGCTCTTCTGGCGCCGCGCCTTGATAAACCTGGTGACCTCGTCAACCAAGCCTATGGCACTTAGAAACGTGATGGTCGCCGCGCCGCCCATGAGGATCTGAATGAAGATGTTGTCATAGAACACGTACTTCGCCTCCTTTGAAGATGATGTACAGAATGTCCAGCGTAAGCATGAAGAGCATGACCTTACACAGAACCCGGGTCAACCCGGTGGTACCGGCGGAGGGATTCGAACCCCCGACACGCGGATTAAGAGTCCGCTGCTCCGACCTGACTGAGCTACGCCGGCACACTGGTCATTCCTCCTAGTAACCGCCCGTGCCGGCCGGCGGCGGTTCGCCCGTGTTGGCAGGTCCCCATGGCCTGCACTCAGCCGACTCGACGTACCGGAACTTGCCTGCGCCGTTGCCGTACTCGGGGTCCCAGATCAGAAACTGGGCGCGCCATGGTCCGCTGTACTGCACGTCGTAGACAGTGTAGGTATGAATCTGATCTCCGATCTCGACTGTTACCTTGAACAGACCTCCCATGCTAATTATCCCTCAGTCCTGATATGCAGTACAGCAGGGACCAAACAGCCACCGCCGCTGCAATAAGGCCCAGGCAAATAGCTGCCACTGCCAAAGCCGCGTTGGCAGTACTATCAACGAGTCCGCCACCGCCGTTGTTCGGGACAACCGACGGAATCTCTGGCGTCTGAGTTATCGCCGGGGTCGCCGTTACCGCAGGTACCAGCGTCGGTGTAAGCGTAGGCGTGAACGTAGGCGTCTGTGGTGGCCTAGGCGTCGGGGTTATGATCACGGTAGGGGTAACCTTAGGCGGTGACGTTGGGGTAGCCCTAGGCGTGACCACAGGCGTTACCGAAGGAACCGCGGTCGGCCTCGGGGCTGGCGTCTTGGTTGGTTCGGGAACGGGTATGTACGTCGGCACCGGTGTCGGTTCGACAGTCGGTTCTGGTGTCACTGTAGGTTCCGGTGTTGGCGTAGGCGTCGGGCATGCTCCCTCAACTAAGCCCTGCTGCGCAGCTTCGAACTCAGTGACCTCGATTGTCTGACCATCGACGCACACGGTAATGAGGCCGCAATCGTCGGTGTCAACCAGCCCAGAATCATCACGTACATTGGTAGGATATGCCCCGTTGTAGCAGATGTCGTGAAAATCACATGCATCACCCAGGCCATCACCATCTGTATCGGCCTGGGTTGGGTTAACGACACTAATGCAATTGTCTACATCGCCACAGATGCCGTCGGTTTCGATGTCATTATTGGGGTCGTTTGGGCAGAGGTCGCCGCAGTCGGCGGTACCATCATCGTCGGTGTCGGTGTCAACAATTCCACATCCACAAGCACCTAGCGTGATTTTGGTGGAATCAGCGGGGCATGCGTCATTGCAGTCGGCAGTACCGTCGCTGTCGGAATCAGTGTCAGCAGTACCGCAGCCACAGATGCCGGCCTCGGTCTTGCCAGGGTCGGCAGGACACTGGTCCTCGCAGTCGAGAACGCCGTCGTTGTCACTATCGGTATCAGCCACCTCACAACCGCAGATGCCTGGCCCGACCTTATCAGAGTCAGCGGGGCATAGGTCATTACAGTCAGCCGTGCCATCGCCATCAGAATCAATATCGGTGGTACCACAACCACAGATACCAGGCGTGGTCTTACCGAAGTCGGCAGGACACTGATCGTTACAGTCTGAAACGCCGTCGCCATCGGAATCAGTATCGGCCATGTTGCAACCGCAGGTACCCGGAACGATCTTAGCAGGATCGCTAGGGCACCGGTCGTGGCAATCGAGGGCGCCATCGTTGTCGGTGTCGGGGAAGCCCTCGTCGACCAGGGTGTCGCCGTCGTTGTCGAGGCCGTCGCAGGTCTCGGTCGGAACCACACAACCATTATTCCATATCGCTCGGCCCGCCGCGTCCCAGTTCTTGCCGACAAAGGTGCAGAGCACCCCATCTTTGTCGGTGTACTCATACGACGGGATAATGTCCGCGCCATGCTCGCTCTCGTGACTGTTCTTGTTGCGGCCAGCCGCTGCGAAGTCAACGTTCTTCAGTTCATAGCCGTTTTTGGCTGTGTCCGCCGGGTTCGCGTGACAGATGTCCACCTTGTGTTCGACCTTAGCCGTCACCGCACTCGTGGACAGCACAAGAGCAGTCGCCAGGGCTAGTCCCACTAGTGCTCCTAGCAATAACCTCTTCATTCATACCTCCTCTGCTATTTCCCTTCTATCTCGTCCTATACATAAGACGCTCGAGAAGGGCGTTTGTTACAAGGTTTTGAAAACAAATTTCCACGTCTTCTTACTGTACCCGGGTCGCCGCCGCAACGCCCTCGGCGAAGTGCTGGCGGAACAAGTCCGGCAGGCGCTCGCTGATGCGTTCGGAAGCCTGTGCCCCGAGCAAGAACCCGTGTTGGATGAACAACCAGAGCAGGGCATTGCTGTAGATGTTATGCGCCTCTAGGCCCTTGTCTGGCATCAGTTCCACGCCCTGGAAGTCCAGGTCCCGCAGTTCCTCATCGGTTGCCTTGAAACGCATGCCCAGCGAGATCCCCCACTTGTAACCGCGGTCCTCAGCAACCACAACGGTTAGACCGCCGATGCTGGGCCTAGACATAAGCGTCTGGGCCTCGGCCTCGTACCCGAGTCTGAAGTCTTCGAGAAATGCCTCTGGAACCTGCGCCGTCAGGTAGCCACGCGCCGCTAGGAAACCCATGGTGTAGGCGAGTCCAGGCGTCAGCTCATGCGGACTCACGTCGTGCTTGACCACGTGCGTCTTACCCGATGCCCGTCGCCGCGTGGATTCGGGTTCCCAGTAAGGCATCGCTTGCTTGACAAGCAGGTTTACAGCGATCGCCTCTTGGATGGCCTTGGTCAAGACCTGGGTGTGCCCGGCCCGTTCGCCATCCAGGTACTCGACAAGCATCGTCGAGCCGCCAGATTCTCTGACCACGTACTCGCCAAACGAGTTACGGAACCGGTCGCCTACGTGAAACTCAATCATGTCGCCGACCTCGCTTTCGCTTTTCCTCGCGCACCTGCAAGAGGTGCTCGTCAAGTTGCGCGAACGGGACGTTCGTGATGCTCCCATCGTGAAGATGTACCGGGATGATGGTGCAGGAGTTGAAGTAGTCCAGCGCCTCTTGACTGCTCGGAGGGTACAGGTTCCGCGACCCCTTCCCGATGACTTGTTCCTCATCGTCCATTCGAAACCTCCTCTACTAAGACTGTACCCGTACCGTTCAACAACATCAGCCGTTTTGCGTAGCAAGCGGGGCACCCAAGCACAGGATGCCAACAATCCGTGCAGAAGATATGATGGCACACTAAGCAACCCAGAGTGGCCCCATTCCCACACCAGTGACACGTGTTCTCGTAGCTCATCCTCTTCCCTTCGCACGGTATCCCGCCAGCTTTCCTCTGATACACGTCTCGGCCCCAGCCTGCGGCGGAGGAAACTCGTGGTGCGGCATCCTCTCACGCTCGCGCTTCCAGCGCAACAGAACAGCCTCGGTGATCCCGAACTCGGTCATCCACTGTTCACGCAGGCACCGCAAGTTGTTCGTGATGTTCGCGTAAGCCACTGCGTAGCGCCGACACGCCTCGTAGTCTGCCATCGGAATCTGGGGGATTGTCATGTCCCTACTTCCTATCAAAGCCCGTTACCAATGATCGGTCGGAGTCCGTTGGAAAGTTGCCCGCCACGTAGTACATCACGCTCGGTGCGTCAAGGTGTTCTAGACCGGCGAAGTGGCCCCACTCATGAAGCAGTACTTTTTTGCTCAGAAGCGGTCCGAACGCCGCCACGTCGAAGACGCCCGAGTTGATCTCTATGTTGCCGCGGTAGTCATAGAGTCCGCCGAACTGCTGGCCGTGGAAGACGCGAACCGTGATACTCAGATCGGGGTCTGTACAATCTTCGGAACCCTTGACGCCCCAGTAAGCCTCCACGGTCTCAAGTGCCCAAGCGGTCGTAACCCCAGCCCCCGCCTCGTCAACGAGACAAGCCGTGTACCGCGAGTCATTCGCATGTACTGAAGTCGGGGTTGGCGATGGGGTAGGCATCAGAACGGGTGCGCCAGATCCGCACACTACTACCAGGTCATCGCGGTAGTACTCGCCCTCCACCAGAGGGCAGGCCATGTAGGGATGCCCATCCAGGTCAAGCCAGCCCAGGTGATGCCCCAGCTCGTGCGCGATTACGATTGACCAGTCTCCCGAGACACGTGCCCAACAACGTGGGTTGATAAGAACTCCGTCTAACTCAGGGTGATCAGTGAGCCAACCGACGGGCTTCGCCGCAGGCACCCATGTCCAGTCAATCCCTCCGGGGTCACTGGTATCTGTGAACCAGTCGCCTGCGAATTGAACCGTGATACCACCGTTTCCCAACGTGAAAGGAACACACCCGAGAACATCAGTCAACCTAGCGACTCCTCGAACCATCGCGTCTTGAAGTACCGGATCCGAGGCTGCTATGTTCTTCGCGAAACTACATGGGACAACCAGTACAGGCGCCAGTGTTGGAACCGGGACCGGAGCCTCGGTTGGCACCGTTACCTGCTGCTCGATAACTGGAGCAAGAGGAACCGGAGTAGGCTGAGCAAGAGTCGCCGTGTAGTCTGTATTGATCTTGTCCCCGCCCAGCATCGGCAACCGTATGTCGCTCTCGTCTTCGCACCACACTACAGGCGAAACGGTCTGGTAGACATCGGCCAGGCACTCCCCTGGCTGAGTGTACGAAGTCATGGTGGGAGCGGAAGTTAGGACGGTGTTAGTCGTCCCTACTACTAGCGCACCTGCGACCGCGACGACCATTATGACTGCCAATCCTTTGAAGCCCCAGATCATCATCGCCACACCCACGCACCGGTCGGATTCTTGTAGGCAACTAGGTCACGCACGTCGCTTGTCTCGAGCCAGGCGCTCGCTGACTGCCACGTCAAAATCCCAATGTAGGCGCCAACCGCGCTCACGATCTCGACATGTCCGAACTTGTCACGCGCCACGTGCCTCTCCTTGATACCTTCGCAGAGAGTACCAGCCGGCGTCACGGCCTCATGCAGCAAGATCACTCGGCAGTTCTTGTCTCTCACGTACAGTGTTCTAACAGTTCTCATCAGCGTCAATTTACCTCCTTACCTAACCGTTCAAGTGCTCTACTTCGCACAACCGATCCCAGAATCCGCCCCCGTGGCACTCGCCCTTGCCCTGACGCACCCCGTCTACGTAGTCCAGATAGTGGGTAAACTCGTGGGTGAGTGTGTCCTTGCGAGTCCACTGGCACGGGTTGAAAACGAAGATCGTCGGTCTATCTTCCGGAGTGTGCGGCCGGTAGAAGTACCCGAGAATGTTACCCCCCATGATTGCGACTTCCAGGCCAGGCATGGCCACGCCATGTTCTGAACATAACGCGTCGAGTTGAGCCTGGAGTTTCTTTGTAATCCGAGGGTGAAGCATTTCTACTTAACCTCCACGGAACCGTTGCGTATTTCGGTGTCAAATCCGGCGGCCTTGAGAGCCGCTTCTACCTGGGCGAGCGTGTATTCGCCGTAGACGAAGACACTGATGGGGCAACCAGGCGTGTGCCACCCGAGACCGTAGCCCTGACCGTTGCCCATGCACTGAACCTCGCATCCATTGATGTTGTACTGGGCTTTCGGTGCGAGGCGCTTCGGAATCCCGGCCCGTCTGAGAGCCATTCCGATCGTCTGGGGCGTTGCTATCTTCGTCATTGTCTTCCTCTGTATTCCCTTCCTATACAGTAAGACGCTCGAGGAAGTCCCCTGTTACACGATTTCAGAGGAATCGCAGACTATATTTTGTACCCCGTCCTCGTCCTCACAAGGACCCGGTCCTTCTCGCGTTCAATGACCGGCAGAACGTCCGTCACGATGCCGATGCGTAGCGCGCCCGGGAACGCCTCTGGATGCTTACTCGTGAACACGGCCGCATTACCGACGCTCATCGCCAACGGGCCGGTAGCCTCGCTGATGCTAATCGTCGCATTGCCGACGATCGTTATCTTCTCGGCCTCGATCGGGGCCTGCACCCAGCCGGTCTTGAGTGTATGAATGTCCAAGATAAACCTCATCTTTAAGTCCTCCCTTTCAACTCTAATCTCGCTGGCGAGTCACGTTTGGCGCCCGACGTGAATACCCACAGGCGGGTCCCGTAGAGGCGCCTTCTCGTTGACCACGGGCGCTCACGAGTTACGCCTGTCTATTCTCGTGTCCCTATGCCCGTATCTGATTCTCCCAATACCGGCAGATTTGCTCGACGTTGGTGGGAATGTCCAGGTCTTTGTCCAAGTACTCTTGGGCCCGGTCCTGCCAGTATCCGCACTTGCGCTCAGCCGTGTGAAACCCCGTGTGATCAAGGACAGGTCCACCGTAGGCCAGGTAGTGCACGTAGTAACTACACTCCATGCGCTCGCACGGGCTCAACCTCCTGAGCAAGTCAAGTACCTCTTCATAGGCCCGCGCTCGGCCTTTTTCGAACTGAACTTCCTCGGCGTCGCCGAAGGAACGGTAGTCATTCTCGAGTCGGTCATTCAGTTTGACGAGCCGTTCTTGCAGTCGCTCTTTCAACGCATCAACACACGCCGTCATCCTTCTCTCCCTTCTCGAGACTGTCCAGCAGGTCCAGAAGTTCCTGGGTCTTTTGCTCCAGATCCATGAGCGCGTCCAGGATCTCCGTGTTCTCTGGCGTTCGCTTCACGGCATCAAGAACCTCATGCAGACCCTTCTGCACCTGTCGGGCAATGGCGTCTTCGTCTACAGATCGCCGCAGTTGTTTGAGCGCTTCCCGCTGGATCGCGTCCTCGTGCATACCGAGAAACGTCTTCGCCTGACGTCCTTGTTCCGCATCGGCCTCAGCAACCTCTGTCGGTGTCGGACCGTACAACAGTCTGTACAAGTCCTCATCCAACTCGTGCGCCGGGATCATGCAGTCGTTGGGATCCTCGCGCCAGGTCTTTACATCCAGCGGATCAAACACTGCTCGCCTCCTTCTCCAGTAGGTCGTCGATGTCCTCGCCGGCATCGTTGTACCACTCGTGCCACTCGCCATCATCCCCGTATATTTCCAGACCGCCGGCATTGCTTTCGACCCGGCTGTTCTGAAGATCGGCCTGGGCCAATGTCCTGAGCCAGCGACAAGCATCGGGCACCGATTCCACGATGTAGTACTCGGAGACGCCTGGCACATTGCGTATCCACCACACACGCATGTCGCCCTCTTTTGCGTTGATAACCTTGTCGACCTGGATCACTTCCGCCATGACTAGCAACCCCTCTTCTCGGCCACACCGAGAAACGCGACCACGGTCGCGGCGACCTGGTTGTACCAACCGCGTGGAAAGAACTCGCGGTCCTTGTATTGTTTCTCAGTGATCATGTCCCACTCGCTGGTGTTGGCGTACGTGACCGTCAACTGGTCACTGTTCCTGCACTCGGCAACGAACGCCGCGGCCTGACCGCCGCGGGGACCACTTACCACAACCCAGAAGCAGAACCCGTTCTCGCGCCCGTTGTGCCACGGCTCGCTGAAGACCTCCAGTTTCTCGTCGTCGCTGTAGTTATGCAGGATGTCCTCTACCGCGACCTCCACTGCCTGTGCCGGCAGGTACTGCCTGACTAGTACGCTCATGTTACTCTACCTCCCTATCTGACTGTACCCCTACGGTGGTTTACCGACGTACCTTCTCCCCAGCCGCGAGATCAACCCATACTTCGGGCGACCGCGACCGGAAAGCTTTCCGGAGAACGTCGAACTCGTCTGGTGTCAACTCCAGCGTGATGCCGGAGTATCCATTGCTAACGCAGATGAACCGTTCGGGCGAACAGTTGCAACGCGGAATGCCGCAACCACAGTTGCTCAACCGAAAGAACGGCACCTGCACTTGCGAGCCACCACCTAGTGCAGCGTTCTCGGCATCGGTGCGGATCCGGAATGTCTTAGCCCTCATCGTCTTCCTCACCTTCGTTCTCTGCCTCGTCATCGTCGTTGTCCTCGAGGAACCGAACCTCGATAGCGACCGGGTTCCCACGAGTGTTCCGGCGAACGTAGACGGGGTAACTACCGTCTCCGAGGCCCGTGCCGCTGACAACGCCCTTGGCGAAGTCGAAGAACTTCAACTCATTGTCCCACTGCCCATCGGGACCCTTGTAGCGCTCGAGGAGCTTCTCGTAATCCAGCGGGAAGCTCGAGACGCATCCGATGAACATCTGGCCCGAGTCCACGCCGTTGTCTTCCCCGACGTGTTCCCATGCAGATGTGAAAGCACAGTCGCCGAGCCGTGTCGCCCGCAGGATACTGACCCTCTCGCCCCAGCCGCCCTCATCACCGATGACCGCCTCAGCGATCCACTCGCCGGCGCAGTCATCAAAGACGATTCCCAAACGACCCATATCCTCAGGTGCGTCGTCGGTATCGATGTAGCAGGGGTCCGCGACCACGATCTTGTCTAGGACCGTGAACCGGTGCTCCTTGGTAGTTGCCGGTACGAGGGGTGTCACGACCTCGACTTCCTCTGCCGACTCGTCGTCGGCGTATTCCAGGGTGACCTGAAGCAGGTGGTCGTAGTCGCCTTCGACTGCGCGTGCGAGATACTCCTTAGCCGCCTCGGGTTGACCCGAGCGCTTGAGCGCCTTCGATACCCGAGCCATGATGCTGAAGGCATTGCCGTCCTCGCCGACTAACCTGACTTGAACTTTCGTGTGCGCCATCTAACCTTCCTCCCTTAGCTCTCTGCCAGCGCCTCAAGGATGCCCTCCTTGTGGGCGTCGATAATGTCTCGACGTGTGAAGCCCTCGGCGAGCATCTTCTTGAGCAGGCAGGCTATCCTCATTCGTTCCACGTTCCATGTCATCTTACTTGACCTCCAAGGCCCGTCGAATCATGTAGGTAAGGGCACTGTGGGCAGCCGGCCCGACCGCTGGCATCGGGCGGAACGGCTGCCTTAGTGCCTTGATGGAGGTGTTGTTCTGTCGTTTCATTGTCTTCCTCGATTTTCCCTTCCTATATATAAGACGCTCGAGGAACGCCAGTGTTACAGCCTTTCGGAAAAGAATTTTGAACAATTTTTGCGTGGGACCTCAGTGCCACACCCATGCGCCGTGTGGGTTCCTATGGGCTATCCGGCCACGTCCATAGTCCGTGGAGGCCCAGGCGCTGGCGCCGAACCACTCGGCGTATCCGAGAAACGCTCCGGTCGGTCCAACCAGTACAACACGACCGAGTTTGTCGCGTATCGCGGTTCCCGTACCATCCGGCTTCACGGCGTCATGGAGCAGGGCCACCTCAGCGTGCTTGTTCCTGACGTGCAGGATCTGCTGACCCTGCTGAGACCGCTTGAGCCAATCAGCCTTGCGCGGGTCTTCGGTAACGGTAACTACCGTCGTCATCTTACATTCCCTCCTTATCGAAGCGCCTCTACCAACTTGGCTATCGACGCCGTATCCATGGCCGTGAACTTCTGAACGGCGACTATAGCCACAGCCGCCATCGCGCCGTAACCTGCGAGCGTAGCGACTGCCCAGAGTTCGACCGAGCCGCGTGAACCACTTTTCCACGCCCGACTCGTCTTCGTCATCTTACTTGCCACCGTGACCTCCGTACCTCCGCGGGTTGAACCTGATAACCAGTCCGAGTCTGAACAGTGTCGCTTCCAACTGCGTCATCTTACTTACCTCCGATGCGCGTCCAGGCGTCGTAGGCCTGGTTGAAGCACTTCCGGGCCGCCTCGGCCTCGAGCGTTATGTACTTCTCTCGCGGTTCCTGTAGGTGCTCGGCATGTGCTCGCTGGTAGGCGATTCCTACCTCGTGGATGATGCCGGCTGCCGTGTTTGTGTTTAACATTTTCGTTTCCTCCCTTTTTCCCTTCCTATAAGTAAGACGCTCGAGGAAGTCCCCTGTTACAGGGTTTGGGAGGAATTTGCAGACTATTTTAGACCGTCTATCCATGCGCTACCTTGACCGCATGAACCGCCTGTAATTTGCTCAGGATGTGGATTCTAGAGACTCTAGATACGGAGCAGTTGCAAGCGTCTACAGGCCTCGCTGATGGGCTAAAATGACGCTCAGGAAGGCGCCTTAGAGACCGCAGAACGCTCGAGAATCCGCTTGCATCTCTGCCTTTTGACACTAGTGGCGTTTTAGAACCCCGGAACCCTCTGGGCTTCCACAGACGCTCTAAGGGCGTAATCCTAGCCTCGCCAGAATCAACGAGAAAGCGTCTCTGGAAAGTCGGCAGGGCGTTCCTATAGGGTTGCATTTGATGGGTTCTCGCCGGCCTTCTTCTTGCCTCTCTGGTCAGTCCAGCGAAGGTGTTCCTTGAGTTCGGCAATGTCGTCTGAATAGTCTTCCAACATGATGTGAAACAACCGCGCGCCCAGCGCCGACAATCGGTTAACGTAGGCACGGCCGTGCGGAAGGTCCTCGCCGTCCGGCCCGTGATGCCCCAACTCGTGCAGGATCAGGTCGGTCACGTCCGCGGTGATTCGTCCAAAGAAGTCCCGAGGCAGTGTCGCCACATTAAACGACAGCAGTCCAACCCGGTAGGTCGCTACATACTTCGCGCGCGGCAACCTGTAGAATCGCACCGTAAGACCATCTAAGCCTACTAGGTGGCGCGCCAGCGCCCGGGCATAGGCAGCCACACGGAGCATGTCTTCGTCCGGCTTCACTTCGTCCACACTGACTGGTGTGACACCGAACTCGTCAGACGAGTACTTAAAACCAGCCCGCTTGTATCCCTCGCGTTCCGCCTTCGACAACACCTGCGGAGGTACCACTACATACCCGGCCTCGATAGCCTCCTCGTTGGCCACCGGATTGGATGACCAAAGAACCACCTTGTCGCCGAACCGCAGGCGCGCTGCCTTCTGAACCGTCTCGCTGCGGGTATCACTGTCCTCAAGCGCTTGTTTCATCCAGTCTTCGCCGGTATCACTGACTGTTAGCAGGTCAACCGTAGCGTTCAGAACCGCGGCGTAGATGTCCTGGAGGAAGTAGTTCGAGACCGTGTCTCGCTCCGGTGGCATCGGCACCTTCTGCCGAACATCGGCCGAGTAAGGGGCCTCGATGCGCTGTACCGGACAGCCCAACTCAAAGAGCCAGGCGCCCTCGTCTGCCGGTTCGTAGATGACGATATCAGTCGTGCGGTACCCTGTCTTAAGTGGTTCGCCCGGGCGAGTCTGAATGACCGTGTTGAGACAAGACTGGGTCCGGGCAATCTCCTGTGGTCGCCCGATCTCCTCACCGTTGACCGTGAACCTGAGACCGAGCGGTGGAACAAGCCGGCGCAACATCGTCACGCAGGCCTGGATCTCGTCGACCTTCGCCGGCAGATCCAATGCAATGTACGTCCCAGCCGCGCGCTTCCGACGCTTGCTCACCTTGCGATCGCCGCTGCGCGGAAACTCGACTGTTCCGCTGGTCGTCTCGATTCGGCCCTCATAAGCCAGGGCCATGATTTCCTTCTCACCCATGTTGAACCGACCGGCCACTTCCGGTTGCCCGCGCTTGGGGGTACTGCGGAAAAGGGTGTAGGCGTCTTCCAGATGCTGGAAGCCCTGCCCGTCGTCCTCTACCGTCACCCGCACGGCGCGCCGGCCCTTGATCGGGTTCGCCGTAACGTGACAGACCGTCGGTCGCTGCACCACGTCATCGCGAGCACACTCGTCAAAGACGTTGACCGGTAGTTCCTTGACGAGACGCCACAGGTCACGTCCGCCTTGAAGTTCCTTCATGCCCTCAACATCTACCTCAAACCGAGCCACGGCTCGCCTCCTTCTTTACGTGCATCTGACCACGCTGTCTCTTGGGAGTCCGCTTGTAATGGTCCTTCTTGCCGACGTGCAACCCTCTCTTGGCTTCATGGCCCCTGCGTCCTGGCATCTCTACTTCGCCTCCGGCCAGTAACAGGTACAGTTGCAGCCAGTGCTTGCTGAGCAACTCCACAATCCCCGGCGATACTTGGAGTGGAAACTGCGAGGATGCCCACACTGACATAGGACCACGTTCTTAACCACGTACTTCCGATGACACTGGCTGCCAACGGGGAACCAGCCCTGACTGTCGGGGTGGTTTGGATCAGTTGTCCACTCGCCATCAATCGTGATAATGCCTCCGTGCGCCACTGACTTGACTGGAATGTCCTTTCCGCAGATGGCGCAGGGATAACCGTCGAAATGACCGCGTCGGTGCGACGGACTCTCTAGACGTTTGTAGTAACGGTCGCCCCAGGGTGGCACGGAGTAGATGTCATTACGCGGAATAGCCATCTTACTTCGCCTTCCGTTCCGCTTGACAGATAGGGCAGAGCGTGCGCCCCACGTTCTTGTGGTGCCGCTTGATATGACTCTCAAGTTTCCGCGCGGCCCAGACGCCGTCGCATTTCCACACCCGGGCGAGCCGCCACGTGATTCCGGCATTGGTGATGACCTGCATCAACCGCGACCCGTTGCCGTGGGCGTGTCGTTCGAGTCGCGCCGTCAGATCCTTGGTACTGCCGAGATAGTGCCGAGCGTGCTTGTAAGGTGTATCGAAATGAATGAGGTAGACCACATTCTTGGTTGCCCGGCTGTTAGGTCGACTGGCGACGTCTGTCATTCCAACCCGCCCTGTTCGACCACGTCTTCGTCCTCGCGGTTACCTTCGAAACCCACTACCTCAACCACCCGTCCCGTCAGATGACCCGGCAGGTGCTGCACGGCCCAATCGCCGAAGCTGTAAGTGCTGCTGTATCGGAGAACCGCCCCGCAGGTCTGGCACTTGATATAGGTCGGGCGTTCGGCGCCGTTGCGGGCGTAGAGGTGTCCACCGATCGGCATCAACCAAGTGAAACCGTCTTCCTCGGACTCGGCGTAGTGGCTAGACGCCCTGGTCTTTTCGTACTCAGCCTTGTTGTTCATCTACATTCTCCTCATGAACCGCCGAAAAGGCCGAGACCGTTCGTACTGTGCCTTGTCTTCGGCAGCCTGCCTCTTCCCGGCCGCTATCGCCTCAGTGGCCTCGGTGCCTTCTAGGACTGTCAGGTCCTTCAACTGCACCATCCACTTGGAAGAGTAGGTGTGGCGAATGTCGCTTACCTTCTTGTTGAACTGAACAACCGCTGTACCCGAGTCCTGGTGAACGATGGTGATGTAACCCCGGCATTCGTTGTAAGGCATCCAGAGGCATCCTGTTACCTTGACTGCTGCACCACGCTTGATGTTCATTGTCTTCCTCTGTATTTCCCTTCCTATTAAGTAAGACGCTCGAGGAAGTCCACTGTTACAAGATTTTCGAACCAATTTGCAGACTGTTTTCGGCCGGAACCGTCTCCAACCAGGTCCGCTTTCCGCGACCGATCCCCAGTGGTTTGATCTCATTGGGTTGACCCCGGGCGAAGTCTCGCACCGCGTTCAGACTGTAACTCGTAAAGAGCGGAACGCCGAGCCACTGGAAGCCGTTCCACTGTTCTCCTCGCCACACGGCGTAGGGCGACCTACCGCTCAGAATTGTTCGCACCTCTTAGTCCATTCTCGAGTAGGGGTAAGCCGTGATGCCCGCGTCGCGTAGGACCGTGGCAAAGGCGTGGGCGTAGGCCTCCTTGCGCGTCATTGACTGACCGTACTCGCCGACCCAGATCGTGACACCGCCGTAGTAGCTGTCGTGCTTAGCCAGGTTCTGCCGCTTGAGCCAGTTGGCGAATCGGCAGTTACCCGGGCGTACGATGATCCATGCGAAACCACAGACGCCCTCGGGAACGAAGTACCTGGGCTTCGTGGAGTCAATCTCGTCGGTAAGTCCCACGGCCGTGCCGACCACCATGGGGGTGGGCGTCGCAGCCTTCGCCGCCGCGTGTCCAGCGATTGCAGCCTTCTTGTACAGTCCCTTGAAACCTTGACTCATCGCTTGTCCTCCTCTAATAGCCACGGGCTATGCGGTAACCGTAGCCGCTAACGTCATCGAAGAGTTTCTCGGCATCCTGTTCGGTCTCGACGCCGGCCAGAATTCGCTTGAGCAATCTGGCCTTGGTATCGTCACGACTACGCAATGTACGCTCTATCTTTGCCCGCTGTTCCGCATCGCGCTTCTCGCGCCGTGCCCGACGTCGCTCGGGATCATGGATGGTACAATAGGCCTTGGACGATTCGCACTCACCCCAACGGTTATAATCGCGTAACACCGTCGCGTCGTTGGTGCACTGGTGGCTCCAGCCACGCCCGCCAAAGATGTGCTCTGAGCACCTAATGGCCTTGCCGGTCGCATCCAGAAGTTTCGCCGCCATCTCTACTTGACCTCTTTCAGAATGAACTTAACCTTGAAGTAACTGGTGGTTGGCCACGAGTGGAAGTCTTCGTATGCCTCCACAACGACCGCCCCAGGCACCGCCGCGAGAATCCTCTCGGCGTACTTCTCGGCCGACTTTCCACACCTGTAGAAGTAGGCCCACCAGGCGCTGAATGTCCCGTCCTTGTGAGCGATGATGCGGTCGGGATAGGCCCCGCCTTCTGCCAACTGGCGCTCGATCTGGTCTGTCTTGCTGCTCATCCGATTTCCTCCTTCTACCGCTGGCAAGCGTTGCAAGCCTGGCAACAACCGCGCTTGGGGCAGGGCCCCAGGGCCTTCGGCGTCCGTGTTGCGTTGTCAGGACAATCAACAGGCTTGTCGTACCAATCTTTCCTGTCAATCACTGGGCGGCCTTCCTCACCCGGCCGCAGGCAACTTGCGTGGACGAGACCGTCGGCAACCTTAAAGGCGGTGTGGTCCAGGTCAACGATGAAAAAGCGTTCGCCGCAGCGGGCGCAGGGCCCCTTTGCGATTATGGTAGCCGCCATCTTACTTGACCTCCTCTGTCCAGCCTTCCCGCTGGAGCTTTCGTTGGCAGGTGCCGCAGACGAACTTGCGGGTCGTGACGCCGTTGAACCAGGTCTTCGTCATCTGAACCCTGCCGTTGCGGAAACACTGTTCGCCGTGCGGGTAACCCTTCTGGCTCACTCGGAACTCGCACCGCCGAGTCTCTGTTTGCCGTGTCTGCTGCGTCTTCATATCTTCCTCTGTATTTCCCTTCCTATATATAAGACGCTCGAGGAGGCCCGCTGTTACAACCCTGGAAGGGAATTTTGAAAGAAATTTTGACCATGCGATACCTGGCCTTCCTATGTCTACTGTACCCTCTTTTGTAAAGGGTTGGAAGACAAAAAGCCAAGGGAGTTTCACTAACCGAGTAGGTAAAAGTTAACCGGGGATATCTCGTGTGCTTTAGACTACGCCGTCCCCAGGAATCGAACAAACGGAGTCTTCCAGGGCGAACACGCGGTAAAGTTCACGGGGTCTATCGTGGCCGGTGCCGCGCCGCCCACGATCGTTAGCACGCCTTCTAGATCGGGTTCGTTGGCAATGTGGGGATAGTAGTCAATGTTACAGCTGTGAACATTTATGTTCTTAGCACTCGTGGCATAGACCGAATGACAGATGAGAATGATGTAGTTCCCGGCCCTAAGCGCCACAGGAGATGCAAGAGTAATTGTTCTAACACCAGTACCGGCCCCGCACACGTCCACGGGACTATCCCAGTACTTTGTCTGCCCATCCTCGGAGTAGAGAGCGATCCTAATGGCGCTCGTTGCACCCCCACCAGAGTTGATATAGTACATAATCTTGGCGACAACAATGGGTTTGGGTACCTGAATTACACCCACGTTTGCAGAAGTAACATTTGCAGGTAGCGCTTGGCCTGAAGGAGCAGCCACAACAGACGCCACGGGCTGGGGATACATCGAACGCACCTTGCCGGCCTTCGTGTCAACGTAGTTCTTGGTAGCCGCATCCTGAGCGTACGTAGGGTCAGTCACGCTCCGGATAGGTTTGTTGTACGCGCTGATCTCCGACGCGGTGACTGTAAATTGCTCGGCCCCTGCTATGTAGATGAGCCACTTGGCCTGGGCCACGTAGTACATGAGGTAGGTGTTCGCATCGTACATGTAGTACAAGAAGCCGGACTGAACCCCGAACTTTGCACTCGGCCAGGACGTGGGATTTGGCCAGAAAAACCCATCCTTGATCTTTGAGCCATCAACCAGAACGCCTGCGGCCGGCGTCTTCTCCGTGATCGTATCGACCGCTATTTCAGCAGGAAGATCTGTGGGAATCGGCACACGAACTGTCAGCGCGCCCGGATTAACAGAAAGACCGGCCTCTGACGAGATCGTTCCCCCGGATTCCGTCAGCGAGCAGACGGAAGCGTTCGTCCAAGCAACTCTTGTACCAGACACCTCATCCAACTGCCACCAGGTTTGTAGAGGATGATTCACGCCCACGTCTTCGATCAGATACTGCCCGTCATCCCCAGCCACTCCCAGTTCAGCGAAGTCCCGTCCTATGCCTCCGTTGTAGAGCCAGGTCAACTGTGCCGCCGTCAGGTTGACGCCTGTCGGCTTCCAGATGGCCACCGGACCGACGTCGCCGCCGAACCAGTAACTGATGCCGGAACTGACGTGACGCCCGACCTGGAAGTCTCCAGTGCTATCACGGATCCCAGCGATCGCGGTCGTATCGTGCGTCCCTGCATTGACCGAGATACCTATCACGTTTCCGGTAGGGTCGTGATACATGTGCACCATGCACCAGGTACCCGCTGGAACATCGCCGAAGGTAGTAGCCGTGGCGTTCGCAGTAGCAGTGTTTGCCAGGTTGCGCGCCCGAAAGACGAACTTGCTCCCACTCACCAGAAGCGCATACTCAAAATCGGGGCCGGTAAGAACATCGACCCCCTTGAAGATGATTCCTTGTGCGTCGGCAGGAGTCCCAACCTTGACCCATGCCACCATGTCAAAGTAGATGTCGCCTACGGAGAGATATGCGTGGTCTACACGTACTAGGTAGCAATGGTTGGCAACCGTGAACTTAGCAGCCAGATCGCCCCGGGGTCCCACGAGTATCTTGTGGGCCGGTACCGTGTCGGGTAGGTCCTCAAAGTGTGTCTCTTGAATACCCATCTTTACCCTTCAAAGAATTCATAGGGAGAGGAAGCGCAATCAAGCACCGCCTCTCCCTACGCTTTGGGTTCAGTACCCGAGACTAGGATTCGCCATCATCCCAATCAACCTTGAGTTGACTGGTTGCATCGATCTCGATAGAGTAGACCGGGAACTCGCCCTCACCGGGGTCGGTCTTGAGGTAGCCACGGGCTGCATCAGCCATGGCATCGAGGTTATCGTGGATCGCGGTCACGGCGAGCATGGAGTTAACCACCTCACCCTCTCCGATAGGCCGTGCGGCCGCAGCCACACAACTCGCCCGGTCGATGACTTCTGTAGTACCTACGTCGTTGATCGCGGCGATTAGAGCGTCGCCATCACCCGCAAACGCCAACGGGTTCAGGGTCATTACCTGCATAGCCATTGTTGTTTCTCCTGTTCGCGGATACGGTCTACAGACCGTCATCCCACTTGACGGCGAGCTTGGTGTCTTCGTCGACTTCGATAGCGTACACTGCGAACTCACCCACCCCTGGGTCAGTCTTGATGTACACGCGGTCAGCGTCTGCCATCGCGTCGAGGTTGTCCTTTGCTGCACTGTCGTCGAGTTCGGTGTTGGTTACCTCGCCGGCAGTGATTGGCCGAGCAGCCGCATCAACAGAACCCGCGCGGTCAATGATGTCAGAGCCCGCGTTGATTGCAACGATCATCTCGTCACCCGTCAGCGGAACAGCGTTCGGATCCAAAATCATCAATTGTGGCGCCAATTTCGTTTCTCCTTGAGCTTTGAGGAAAAGCACCCCACTAGGTTAACCTACCGGTGTATCGTCCCAGTCCACGGCCAGTTTCCCGTCTGGCGTAGCGTAGATGTTAAGAACCCGACACTGACCCGACGGCGGATCAGAGACAATTCCCTCCCCAGCCGTAATCAACTCACTCTTCGGGATCGTTGTCCAAGTATGCTTGGCGCTCCGGATCACCACGTCACCAGGCTGAGGTGTCTTATCTACTGCGAACCCACCACCACCCACGTTTATTATACCACGTCCTACAGGCCCGCGTTCACCCTTCGGACCAACCACGGTCTCGCCAGGCGGACCTGGTGGACCAACGATGCTGTCGCCCTTCTCGCCCCGTGGTCCAACGATGGTCTCGCCGGGAGGACCGGATGGTCCGACGATGCTCTCGCCAGGAGGGCCGGGTGGGCCGACCACGGTCTCACATGGAGGACCAGGCGGACCGACAACAGTATCACCCATATCGCCCTTCGGACCAACGACACTCTTACCGGGAGGACCGGATGGTCCGACGATGCTCTCGCCAGGAGGGCCGGGTGGGCCGATGATACTCTCGCTGGACGGTCCAGCCTCCAGGATGATCGGTTCGGGTCCTTCGTTATCAGCGACAGGTAGTTCAACAGGCGATTCGACAACTGTCTCTGGAGCCGGTTCGTACCTGTAACCACGGCTCGCCAACTCAGCCAAAACGAGATCACGTACGGCCGCGGCATTCTCAGTTGGCGCTTCCATTTTGGTCAGAGTGGAAAGCGCAGTTCGCATCTGATGATGCACCTCAAGTAGGTTATCATCGCTGCACTGTCGCAGCATCCCGACGACTTCTACCCGGTCCAGTTTTGTTTCGCCGATCTGAGTCATGAGCATCAGTTCCTTATACAGGGAATGCCTTTCGACGTGCCCATCCGCCCATTGAGTAGCCGCGGATCTTGCCTTCCTTGACCAATCGCCATCCGAGGTCGTTCCACACGACCCCCATGAACACGCTGTTCGCCGGAATGACGTGAGTAACATGCTCGCCTGTTGGCAAATCCATGTCAATCTTGGTCTCAAACGGCCAAGACACGATGTCGACCCACTCGCCGATCGTTGTCATAGAACCCGTGACGAGTCCGTGCTGGAGATAGATGTTCCGGTCATTAGAACGCACGTAGTTCCACTGAGAATTTTGAAGCGTGTCTGCCGTCACGGCCTCGTTGTGCGCATCGAACTCAGGGTCCTTGAGTTGGTCATCGGTCGCCTTGTAGAGAATGCCAAAGGTGTACCGTTTCTCGTCAGTGGCCTTGACAAACTTCGTAAAGAACTCGCCGTCAATCTTGGCGTCAACATCTGTCCACGCCAGCAGCTTTGGCTGGTCCTCGGCCTTGTTCGAGAGCGTCTGTCCGTCGCTACCAAACTCGCCGAAGTCTACCTTCTCGCCGGCCTTGAGAGCATCGATTGTGGGTCGCCCGATATGTGCAAAGATCAACCGTTCAACGCCTGCGGCCTTCGCCTTCTGACTTACCTGAAGCACGTTCATGTGACCGCCTACGCCGCCAGCAAAATGAATCGGTTGACCCCAGCTCGCGGCGTCAGCAAACATGATGTACGCGTCCTTGGCCCAGGCCGGAAACTCGAAGAACTCCGGTGCCCATACGACCTGAGTTTTGCCGTCGTCAATCACGTAGCCAAACGTCTTGTGACCTGTGTGCTTGGTCGGCTCCATGGTTATCGCCAGGCCGCCCTTGCGGAAGGAACTGTTGCGCCCGACCGTGCCGTGTGCCTTCGCCATGGCTCGACGTGTTGCCGTCTGTTCATCGCCAGAGTCGGTCCACAACCAAGCATCCAGAGCGCCATCGGGTTCGCTCTTGCCGATGCTGTTCTTGCCTCCGTCAAACATCACGCGCACGTCGCCGCATTCTACCAGCAGTCCGGCCGGCTTGTACTTCGGCGAGTCCTCTGCGCCCACGCCCAACAGCGTTAGTTTCATGCCGGCTGCCTTGGTTGTACGCCGACCCTTGCCCACCATATCATCAAGAACCGCCCACTGATCAACATCCTTGATGTCCAACGCCGCGAGTAGGTCATCGCCGTGATCGGCCAGGGTAATGAAGTACGGGCCGTGTGTTTCGTCACCCCACACGAGGTACTTCTGGTCCTTGCCCCGTAGTTCCTTGATAACGTCTGCCAACTTGTGCGCCGCGGCGTAGGGCACGGTACCGGTCGGTCTGTCAACCAACCACACCCGCTGACCGCCGCCCATCGGCGCAAACATGATGACAAGACGGCCCTTGAGTTTACCGTCCTGCATGAACAACTCGAGCATGTGTTCGCGAGCACAACCCAGCCGGTAGTGTCCCGTCGTCTGTGCAAAGAACCGCGCCCACTTCTGGGACGTCGCACCCACCTCTGCCGGAGCGCTCGAGTACGGCTTACCAACGCCGACGTCCAGCCATCCCTTCGGCTGGGCCAGTTTCCACGTACCCTGGAGGTTGTCATCTGGATTCCAGTCAATCAACCGGTCGTGATTCGGCAGACCCTTGTTATCGGTGACCTTACCGAGAAAGACCGTAAACCCGAACAGTGCATCGTCGCCCTCGAACCGCGCATCGCCGTGCAGCGAGTGGTCAGTGTTAAGCAGGTCGGCCTCTAGCAACTTGGCCTCGTCCGCGCCGAGTCCACGCCAGTGATGCTGGTAGACGTAACGCCCGCTGCCATCAGAAGGCAATGCGTCGAACCAACCTGCGCGCCAGTATGTCTCGCCGTTGGTCTCGTCGTCGTTACTCGCTGCTGCATGTACCGGACTCAACTTAGAAATGCCAGCCAGTTTTACCGCGTCTGCCACGTCGCCATGGAACTTACCATAGAACTGAGACTGCTTCTGACCCGAACGCAGAAGCGCACTCGGGTGGTAGGTCACGACGATCGGTGTGCCCCCGGGCGTCTTGTAGTCCTTCCCGCGCCACTCGTCAATCGACGGAAGTATCTCACCCGTCAGCGCCCCAGCCGCGATCGCGCTGATGGCGAGTACTGCCTTTAGGTGCGGCAACTTGTCGAGTTGTCGTAGCATAAGTGTACCGCGTTCCTCCAGTGTGCCCTCGCCGCTACCGTCATAAACGTTGGCCCACCAGACCTGCTCGGGGTCCACGCCCATGCCAGTCAGAACCTTGCGCAGGAAGATACCGCTCGGCCCAACCAGCGGCCGTCCTTCTTGACGTTCAATCCTCCCAGGACCATCGCCCACAATCGCCAACGCCGCATCGTTCGGACCGTAGGGCAATACCGGCTTGCTACCGCCGGCGACCGACATTCGAGCCTCGTCCGGCTCGTTGTCATCGTCGTCCTTCTTGAGCATCTCCTTCAACACGCCGAACCGCCGGCACAGACTAATGGCCTGGGTCAACGTGTAAGGACCGCGCGACTTGTCAGGACCCAGCGGTGTCGGCTTGCCCCAGGCAGCCGTGCCGTCGGGATAGAGAAGCAACTCCTCGATTCCCACGTTCAGCGTGTCACCGATCTCGGCCAGTTTCTCCTTGCTTACGAAGGTCTTGCCTAGCGGGAAAACGCCGTCACCATCGAGTTCCATTAGACCCGCTAGGGGCGAGTCAAGCGGCACCGATAGGCCGCACTCGTAGACCCAACCATTGGTTACTGGAATAGGCTTAATGACCACAACCTTGAGTTCCACGTAGATCTTGCTCTTGGCGTAGTCATCGGTGGCGCCGAACGTGTAAGGCATCGACAGTGTTCGCGTCACGATGCCCTCGACTGCCGGACCCGGGAACGCCAGTGCCTTCTTGGTAGCCGCAAAAAGCTCGGCCTCTGTCTTGACCGAGACCTGCGGCAGTACGATAAACCGGCTGCCGCCGACCGCCCGTTTCCACGCCTTCAGGTACTCGAGTCGGTCAACGAACGGTTCGGTGTGAACGTCAACGTCGTTGAAATACAACACATCGTACATGAACACGTAGAAGTCAGCCTTCACGTTACCGGCCAACGCCGACAGAACGTCCGGCCGGGCCAGAAACTTGCCACCGGCCTTGGCACAGAGTTCACCCTCTACGATGTAGGTCGTGTCTGCGTTCTTGAGTTGGTCAACCAGGTCAGGTACCTGCTTTGAGCGATCCTCCTGAGCGTCTTCCAGATAGATCAGCGGGTCCTTCCCCGGTGCCCCGTGAAACATCGCACGTAGTCCGTCGACCTTGGGTGACACAAGCAGAGAACCTTGCTCGGTGACCTTCTTTTCGCCCCAGTCCTTCCACAACTCAGTCACGTCCTTGAAGTCAGTGTACCCCAGCATTGTCGGCTTCTGTGCCTGGTACCGTGTATAGGGTTTGAGCGTGATCTTTGTAAACGGCGCCTCAGGTGGTTCCTCTGGTCGCGCCAACCGGGCCAGCGCCGCTGAACGCATCTGAAACGTGTCGCCGTCATGCGCAACTTCGCCGAACGGAATACGTTCGCCAGCCTTAAGTGCCGCGAGTACCGTCCGTCCTGCACCCACAAATACCAGTCGCTTAACTTCATGCCGCTTAGCAAACTCGGCGATAGTCAGTAGAGCCATGTGTCCACCGTCTGCAAACCGAGTTGTTCGATTCCAGGCCATCGCCCCTGCGAACATGAGGTCCGCACCATCGGCTATACCCGGAAACTCGAGGAACCGCGGAGCCCACACGACCTTGCGGTTAGCGGCCGTAACAACGTAGGCGTAAGTCTCGTGTGCCTTGTGCCGCACCGCCCGAGGTTCAATTGACACGTCGCCAGAGTAGAAGAAACTCACGACCGGAGCCGCGTTGTGCCCCTCTGCGGTATCACGGATCTCGCGCATTCCGATATGCTGCGGGTCCGTCACGAGCCAGGCGTCAATGTCACCCGTAGGCGCACCGTTATCAAGCATCACGCGCCGGCCACCACACTCCACCAGTAGTCCAGGATGCTGCGTCGTGCCCATGAGCGTAAAGCGCAGTCCACCAGAGGCCTTGATCAGTTCAACCTCACCGTCACTCACGCGCAACACCAGGTCGAACAGCGGCATGTAAGGTCCGTCATGCGGTCCCTGTGGATTGAACAACAGATGCAGATCCTTGCCGGTCTTGTTTGGATCCAGCATTCGCCTGACCAACAGGTACAGGTTCTCGCGCCAGTACTTCGGTTGGTCAACGTCGTCGCGGATCAGCACATCAAGGTCATGCGCCTCATCCAACCCCAGGCGCGTCGCACTACCTACGACTGATACGTAGTCCGGTACGAGGACCAGATCGCGTTCCTTAAAGTTAGGCGCTGGATACTGAGGTTGACCCGCCTCGATCGGCGTCTGGTGTTTCATCCCGCGCCGTGTCATCTCGGCCGCAATCCAATCATGTGCCGTCACAATGGCCTCTACCGCGCGCCCGTTCGACACCGCGTCTGTGTAGGCCTCGTGAGTCTGTCGATGCAACGCCAATAGTTCAACCGGAAAGAGACGTCGCAATTGACGCGGCGTAATACTCGCTAGATCAAGTGTTGCCATCTGCTACACCCTCTCAGAAATAGCGACCTCGTCAAAGGTCACGGCATAACTCGTGCTGGCTGACTCGCCGTAGATTCCAGCACGGCCCTGTGACAACGACTGCTCAGTGTCCTCAATGGCCGTAACCAGAACCCACACTCCACCAACCCACTCCTCGACCGAAAGTTGATATTCATCAACGCGAAAGCGCGTCCTAATGTAGGAGTAGTATGACTGTGCCGAGACGATAGTCGCGAGCGTCGTAATGGCCCCGTTAACTACCTTCTGAACGTAGTAGGTTCGCGGACCGTAGACTCGCAATCGGTAGCAGTTAAGCGCTGTTGGGTCAGAACGCAATACTAATCCGCCGCGCGTATTGGTATCAACCCCCATAAGCAACGAGGCCACGACCTCGGAATTGGCCAGATCGCTACGTCCGGTCCACAACATCAGTTTTGAACCAGACAATCGACATCGTTTCGAACCGCCTTCGTCAACGATCGCCTGCCCCCCACTGCCGGTAATTGTCCAGTCTGTCTTAGCCATCGCCTACCACACTCCCTCAAATCCCTCTGCAAACAACGGACTGAACGGGTGATCAACAAACCATCCCGTTTCAAATCCTTCTGCAACTAATCGGGCATCGAACTCCCGTAGACTGTACCACCCGATCTCAAAACCATCAACAGCAAGTTGTGCCCAGCCCTCAATCGCCAGCGGCCAACCTACGTCGAAGCCCTCAGTCATGAGCGGATCAAACCCCAAAGCAGTGAACCAGTCAGTTTCAAAGTCCTCTGTGAACAGGGCAGGATCGGGGGGGGGGGGCATTGGGACCTGCCACCCGTACTTCGCGAAGTACCACTTATCCTCCGCCAACGTATAGAGTTCGTGTCTTCGTTCCTCATCGTTGAAGCCGAGAAGATCCTCGCCTGGACTCACCGGTCGCGTGGCATTCGTCCACACACGTATCGTCATATCACAAGCCTTTGGGGTTAGAACTTCTTACCACTGAGGTTCTGCCACCGCAGACTGAAGTGGCTCACGCCTTGCCCACGGTCCGGCGTCGGCCGGCAGCCGTGGTACTTCATACCGCTCACACAACTTCTGTTCTACCCATGCCAGGTCAGTTCGAAATTGAAGTTCCGCCGACATGCCGTACAGGAACTCGTCAGGCATAGGCAGGTCATGGCGGCACTTGGTCTGGCCACCACAAAGACGTCGCAATACCCAGCAGTCCTGCCGAAGTCCAGAGTACACGCCATACTCATCGTGCCCACAAGGAGGCCGCACCCAGACCCGTTCGTCTACCCTGAGCGCCAGGATCTTCACGTGTTCGGCCCGCAGGACGCCGTCAGCGTGTTCGACTACCTTGCCGCTGACATCAAGTGCACCGACCACCAGGAGCATAACCCAAGGCCAGCCACCATGCGAACGCATAGTCTTCAGAAACAGCGGTTGCATGTACGGCAGCGGGTAGTCACCGTTGACTACGTGAATGCCGTGCAGTTGACTCAGGCGATTCACGTTTAGATCATCTTCGGGCGGTTGATCAGCTGTTAGTTCGGGACCGTCCCAGAAAGTCGATTGATACGACGATTGAAGGATCGGCAGTCTGGTCTCGGGCACGATCCGTACACGCCACTCTCTGAAAACTATCTGCATCCCAACCTCAACTGAACAACGCCAGCAACGCGATCGCCAACGCAGACAGTCCCACGACCGCGCCGGCCACCGTTCCCACGGTATTCCAGATGACCATCGAACGTGTCCAGCCGGTCATCTGCGCCGCTGTTAACAGTTCAAGCAGGCGCTCATCGCCTTCGGTCGTCAACTACCGCCTCCTGCTTTCGCCGCGCCTGCTCGGCGCGTCTCTGTCCGAGCCGATCAAGCAAGATACAAGACTTTCCGTCTGTCCGCATCTTGCGTCGGTTGGCGAGCCGGCGTTCGCGTTTCTCGCCTCTGGTATCGCTCACGCCGGCGCCTTCTCTCGTGTGTCTTCCCGTACAGGCCGTGGCAAAACAACAGGACGCACAGGCACCTCAACCGGCACAATGAAAGGATTGCCGTGCCGCTGTGGTTCCTGTGTCGTACGTTTGACGGGCGCCCGCGTGCCGTCTGTTAGAGATCCCACTGAGTACATTGTATCATCTTCTCCGTCCGGCGGTTCGCTGTGCGCCTCTTCGTGCGCGGCGCCTCGCTTTAACTGGCGGCGTAGTCTTATGCGCCGCATGATCCTCGACAAACGCCTTCCAAGCATCTCGAATGACCTTAGGTGAGGGCCTGTATTCTACGGCCATGCTGACGTCTCCTATTCGACCGCTGACGGCACTGTAAAAACATCTACCTGTTTTAAGGTGATCTTGGTTACCATAAACGGTAGATCAGCCCATCGAGAAACCTGTTCGCTCGACACCACTTCAAATTGACCGCTCAAGATGACCTCGTGTTCCCATATCGTTTGAGAAGCCGCAGAAATTGGTAGTCCTCGATGAGCCTCAACTACATATTCCACGCCACCTGCCAAATTAGGATTGGCTCTGAGCGCGTCTAGTTCCGGCAAAAACCCACCGGCATGTCCCTCTGAGTACGAAGCCGAACCAAGAGGAATATCAATGGTTTCTCCCACAACGTGTTTCGCTACAAAAGACTTTTCAACCTCTGCGGTGGGAAACTCCAGGCCCCGATAAACGGGTTCTGTTTGAAGAGGCTGTTTGCTAATCGTGTTTAGAAGTATCCGCGCACGATCTGCATACTCCTTATCAAACTCTGGTTGGCCTTGAAGTATGTGAGTAGCCATGTCCCGAGTTCTTCCAGCACCATCCATGTGCTGAGCGTATGCTCCAATCGCGTCCAACATATCGCGGCCCTCTGGAGTCTGACTCAATGTTTGTCTGGTCGCCGCATTGATCTGCTCTGCCACAGCCTCTGTACTATTGTAGAGCTGGTTACTCGCATCTGTCAGCAACATTCCCTGTGGATCCACCAAGCCCATCTCAGGAATTGACACCGAGCTCGGTGGCGGTAACCAACCCTGAGTATTAGCTCCAACGTCGCATCGGCAGTTAGGATGAAACGGCGGCATCGGCCCGGTCCGAAAGCCCGTCGCAATATCTACCCAGCCCTCTGCCGCGGCGTCCATACAAGTATCGCATACCGGGTTAATGCTCGCTGCTGGCGACCCTGCGGCCGTCAGTAACCGATACTCATCGATGCCATTTTGTTTCATGGTGTTCAACGCCGTCTCACCGTAGGCCCGGGCAGTCTCAGTACGTGCGATCTGCTCAGCCTTCCATGATGCGACGTCACCCAGTTGATCTTTTACCTGCCCGGCCGCCTGCGCGATCGTCATCGGATTACGCGGGTCGGTTGCGTTGACCAACATACCGGCCACGTCCTGCGCGTGGGTTCCGGCAACGTTGCCAAGCATAGCCTCAGAGTCACTAACAAGACCAGGATACAGTTCTCGCCACATGGCCTCGGTGTCGGTCCACACTACCTGCGTTAGACCAAGGTCCCCAGCCGCGGCTAGCGAACCAGCCTGCGCCGCCCCAGCCAACGCTGCCTTGAGTTCCTCTGGTGACACGTCCATGGCGTCAGCAACCATTGGACCTAGGATGGCGTTGACCTGCGCCGAAAGATCGGTATAACTGGCCTTCGCCATACTGGCCGGCGTCGCGCCCTGCGCCGCCCACAACTGTCGAGCCACCACCACGAGTCCCGAGATCTTGAGCGAATCATCCATGTGCGCAATGAACTTCTTAGCCGCGGCCTGAACCCGTAGTTCAGTTGTACGCCGCCGCAACGCTTGAGTCTCCCAACTCACGTGCGATGTTCGAGAGGCCTTCCAGAGCCACTGAAGATGCTGGTGTAGTTTGAACACCTGCGCCCTCAGTTGCTTGCGCCTAGTGGGAGTGATCTGTATCGTCACGCGCCATCAGTTCCTCAACGTCTGTACTCAAGGCCTGCATGAGTTCATCTGCGGCCTCGAGTCGCTTGATGATTTCCTCCTCCATGTGTAGGCCCAACGGATGGTCTACCGTCGCAGCCGCCACAACAGGGGCGCCTCCGAACTGCGCCAAGAACTCAGCAAGCGTGACATCAAGTCCGTCGCGATCTCCTAGACCCAACCGAGAACGCCCCTCATTCAGTGTAATGAGGTTAGACTTAACCTGGATTGTAATCACGTTGGTGTCCATGAGTTCGTCTGACAGGTCCAAAGACTCAAGCGTGGCTTCCCACTGAAGGTCGGTACTAGCGGGTAGTCCCTTGGCCTTCGGATACTCCACCGCCAAGAACTTGTTCAGCCGGTCACACAGGACAGTTTGTCCCGGGGAGACCACGCCGTTCTTGTAAGCGAAGATGATGTCGGCTGTCACGCTGCCTCCCAGCGAACCACGGGTTACATAGCCCAACCTGTCGGGCGGCATTCGATGCGCGATGAGAATGTTACGGTCAGTCAATTCTAGCAGACGCGTAAAGTGCAGATCATTCTGGGGCAGGGTCATGCGTTCCACGGTCACGTTCACGCCAGCGCCGGCGATAGGCAGGATCAAGTTACGGTGCGGATCCGCGCCAGCCGCATGCTGGGTCTTGAGTTCCTCGGTCAGGTTATTGGCCAGTTGTTCAAGCTTATCTTCGTCAACGCCGCTGATCACGATCAAGTGACGCGGTTCCCGAGCGTTGCTGAAGAACTTAACGTTGTAATCACGGGCCGCAAGGGCCAGTGCGATGTGTCCCAACGCTGCAATGTAGGCCGGGATCCCGTACCACGTCGACCGCCGAGACGGCTTGCGGAAGACAAGAAACTCATTGGCAAGTTTATCGAACCCGACGCCTTGCCAAGCCATGCGCCCGTCGCTAGCCAAGATTTGTTCCTCGAAGGTGTTCCACCGCTTGAACCAGATGAACCTGCCGCCACGCATCTGGAGAAACCGCTTGTTATCTTCATGCGCCCTAACGGTGTGCGCCGGTACGTGCCACATCTTGCGCACAATACCGCTGGGGTCACGTCCAACCTCAAGAATTCCCCAGCCAACTGTCTCGTAGTCCAGCCACATGGCCTCGAGGATCTCAATGAACGTGGCGTCACACGCCAATCCCTCCAGCCAGGCCTGCATCTCGTCTTTGTACACCTCGTTGGCTTCCTCAATCAGAGGATTCCATTCGACCCCTGACGCGATAACATCAACAGCCTTCTGTTCCAAGGCCGCCGCATGTATCGGGTGTGACTCGGACAACAACACGAGTTGTTCCAGCGAGTAAGGAGGCATCCTGACCAGAGTGCCGTACGTCGCCATGCCCGTGAACGGGTCTTCAGTCAGCTGCTTAGACCGCACCTCGTCGTTGGGATCTACGAAGGCCTTGGCCTCAGACCCCCACCAGACGGCCTTGATAAGACGCTTGGGCTCCTCTTCGTCTGCCATCTTTACAACTCCAGTTCTACTCTCATGTTGTATGCCGCCGCGGCAATCCACGCGATGAGTCTAACCTCATCCCGACCGAACAAGTCGGCAGAGGCCCCTGTACGACTCACGTCGTACGTCGCCAAGGGATGACACCGCATCACGCCCGCCGGTCCGTCAATATCAGCGTCAATGAAGACCCGAAAGTCACCCTCATCGGCCTGCCGCCATCCCACGTGCCAGTGTATCACAGTTAACAACCCGCGGTTAACCTGCCGTCTAGCACGCTTAACCAGGCCCTCAACGTGCCTAACAACAGGATAAATGACGCCCTGCCCGGCTGCCAACCCTAGTTTAACCTCGCGCCTAGAGCGGCCGTCCCGGGTTTTGGTCCACTGACCTACGCATTTGCCCACAGATGCCATGCCGCTTTTACTGTACCCGCACGCCTCGGCGAGCCACGCCCGCGCCGTCCATATTCAACCCAGCCAGTGCGCTAAATTGCACCACCTGAGTAGTACCGTTTTTAAGCCCAGCCAGTGCGCTACTTTTGCACTACTTCGGTAACGCAATTTTTGTGCCGGGCCAGTGCGCTAATTTTGACCCTCTCGAGTAGTGCAACTTTTGAACCCAGCCAGTGCACCAATTTGCGGCACTGAAGAGGCACAATTTTTGCGCCCAGCCAGTGTAGTGCCGGAGACCTTCTCGAGAGGTTGGGATTTTGACCGCCCACTCAGTGCGCCAGTTGAGCCACTACGGTGAGTGGGAATTTGACTACCCAGCCAGCCTCACCAACTGAGCCACCGAAGAGGCTGGGATTTTGCACCCAGCCAGTGTGGTACCGTAGACTCTCCGTAGTGGTGCAACTTTTACGCCCACTCACGGTGGTACATGTGAGCCTCTGAAGTGGTACAGTTCGTTTTTAACACACAAACCCAGCAACTTGCATAGCCTATATCTGGATTTGAGCGTCTGTAGTCAACGAGAGGGCGTCTCCGGAAAACCGGCAAGGGGAATACACGTCGGGTATTAGAGGCAGGTTCTAGGACCGTCCTTAACGAATTCGGGTCGTCAGGTCACTCGTCTCTCGAGACAGGATCTCGTCCCGCTCTTCACGATGCTTGGCCCAGAATATCTTGGCCGCCGCGCTGACCCGCGCCCGCGTGGTCTCGTCGTAGTGCTCGGGCTTGCGGTTGTCAAAGACTCGAGTTTCGTGGCACTTCGTACACACACCTTTTGATGTCGGCCCCTTTGGTGTCCCGATTATCCAGTGATGTATGCAGGGTTCCTCGTTTGTCTTGCCCATGTCGAACACCTCCTAGCGCACGAGCACAGCGTTGATGCGTTCAATCTCGTCAAGCCTGAACGTGAACGGCTTATGAGTCTCGGGGTCGAAGGCCAAGAAGACAGGAGCCGGTCCATACCGCTGTGTTTCTCTCAACCAGGCCGCTACCACAAGCGCCTGCCGATCGCCCTTGAGCGTAATCTCGAGTACCCCGGAAAGGTAGATCATGACTTCACCTCAGAATCTAATGATCGGAAGCGGCTTGCCTCCGTGGAACTTCGTTCTCCCTGCAGCCACCTGCCAGGCCAGGGCAATCGCCACGATCTCGTCAGGTGGATGCCCGGTACCATACAGGTCATTCCGTAGACAGTAACGATGAGCCGCCATGAGAGACGTCGCCCGCGGCAAAACAATGTCACCCTTCTCGGCAGCCGTCTCGTAGTCAATGAACATCTTGCTCTTGTTACGTCCGCTGATCACGTAGTCAATGACGTGCGCTTCAATGTATGAAGCTACCACGTCGCCCAACCCCGTTGCATCATGAATTCCCTTGCCCGGGTACCGCGTCATGCGGTCATTGAAGTGCCGGATCAGTAGTGGCCAAGGCTCGCGCCACCGTCGTTCGTAGGCCACTAACCGCGCCGGCGCACAGTCAACTCGCAGCGTTGCAATGGCGGTCAAGTCCCGCTTCCGCGCCCAGTCTGCCGAGGTAATGTAACTGGCGCCCTTTTTCGGTGACTCTATCTCATAGTACTGATTCAACATATCGTTCAGAGGCTCGCCCCGGAACAGCATGTCAAGCATCAGTTGACTAAAAACTGAACCACCCTCGCTCGGCGTCTCGAGTTCGTACTCAACGCGCCACATCGAATCTGAGACCTCAGTGCGCTTGCGTTCTATCTCAGACGCCGGCAGCCAACTGCCCGGATTGTCATCGTGCTTGATCACCTCGCGCCAACACCAACGTCGCACTGGCCAACCACGATCATTGGCCCGCTTGAGCACCTCGGTCATCGTACCCGACTCGTGCTGGTGCGTCGAGACGATCACAGTCTGCGCTGGCAACGTCGTGTCAGTCGTCAATGTCTGGCCCATAGCGGCGTCCAGAATCCTGAGATCCATCTCGTCGGCTTCGTCCAACCGCAGACGATGAGGGTGAGGACCACGTGCCGACCGCTGCGATGCCATCAACGCCCGCGCCCAGTTTCCTATTTTAGTCTTCGTGACCCATGACCCCGGCTCGGTTGCCAGGTAGATGTCGGTTGCCGTCGTGTAGGAATTACCGAGCGAGATCTCATGTCGCCAAGCATAACCCATTGCTTCGTGCACGCGCCGAGACTGTTCACCCGAACCGCCGAGTACCACAACGTTAAACCCACCCAGTAACTCGAGACTCGCCAACGCCGCTAGCATCATCGTCTTGCCTGACCCGCGCGTGGCGTGCCAGACAGTGATAGGCGCCGGTGCAAAGAACGCCTCGCACAGGGCGTCAAAGGGAGCAACGTGTTCTGGACAACAACCACGTTCGGGAAAGGTGAGACCAAATCCCTTCTTGAGAGTTTCCCGAAGGTCGTTCTCGGTCTCGAGTTTAAGTCGAAATGGTTCCGATTCCACTAGAGTGACTCATGACTGTGATAACGCCGTACCTGAACGTACACCCCGGTCTTAGGACTAGCGGCAAGGTTTTTAGAACTAGAGGTCATCGGGCACTTAGGACTAGCGGCCCAGATCTTGGTGGCCCGTGCGTGGATGACCTGCGCGTCGTCCTTGTACATGACCCCTGTAAGCGCATCAAGGATAGCGCGCAGATACTTATCGACATCACCGTCTCGCTCACCGTACGGATACTCACGCTCTGCTGACTTCGGCCGTCCCAGATAAAAGGTCGCCCGAATCACGAGCGCCCCGTCTAGCAGGGGATCATCCCCCACCGTCTGAGAAGCCTTGTCATGCACCGCCTTCTGCCACGTGACGAGACCCTTGGGTCCGACGAAGTTGATGCGCCCCGTCTTCGAGTTCCTGAACGCAGACCAGGAACCCTTTGTTACAGGCTTGCCGTCAACCCAGAAGTAGTAGAGGAGCTGTCCCATCAATCCGCCTCAGCGTTGGCAACTAAACTGCTGCCGATGACTGTCAACAACTCACGCCATCCTAGGTCAGCGATGTGACTTATCCTTACCGCGTCCTCATCGTCCACGACGTACCGAGCGATCCACCCGCTCTGATGCTGGCAGGGCGCGAGTACTTCCACCTCGACGTGCGCGCACAAGCAGGTCTCGCCCCAGTGAAGTGGACACGTCAGTTGCCACAGAGGATCAAGGTTCTCGACACTGCCCACCGAGCCGATAACGTCCTTCTTGATCAGTCGAACCCGGTACCGGAACTCGGTTAGTCCACCCTCACCGACAAGATGCTTCAACCAGAAGATGTACTGCGCCTGTCCTCTGCCCGTTGCTCGGACGACAGCACAGTCGTAGACCTCACCGTCGAGAGGATCGTACTCCGCTTCGCCTGCATCAACGAAGTAAGCATTCAATATCATGGTACCACCATCACACAGACTTCCCTGTGCCCCTGCGCGAACATCCACTGAAAGAAATGCCACGAACAGAAGTTCAACTCCTGCCCCATCTCATCGTCAAAGACGGTTACCTCCGCAGGATGCGGCCAACCCATGCCCTCATCTTCAGGCCCACCGTCGCAACTGTACTCGGCGCCCATCCGTCTGATGGCAGTAACCTCGATGGGTTCTAGCAGTTCACTTGTCAACTTGCTTCTGTCCTTTAGACTTCAGACCGAATGACTTCACCATCTGAAGTGCAAATTCCCGCGCAAAGGCAGCCCGATCCTCGGGCGAAGCATCGCGCCGATTCCCGCCGCAGAAAATGCAGACCAACGGTTCGAACCCGGCGCAGTACTGACACGTCCTGTACTCCGGACGCTTGGTCCCACAGTGCACGCAGGTCGCCGTCTCATGCGGATGCCCCGCGTACCGATGCTTACCGCTGCGGCCCTTGAGACACTCGGGCATGACGTGCCGCACCTGAAGCGCATCGAGCACAACCTTAAGCACCATGCCCGGAGGAACATCGGTCGGCAACGTGACCGGTCCCGGCTTTGCTCGCTTGACCGGCGTCGGTCGAAGGATCGGGATCCCAGCCTTGGTCTTGCTAGGTGGCGTCCAGAGTTTAGTCATCCCTTGCTCCTGTGTTTCGGTTGCACCGTGACCACTATCCGTTCCTTGTCAGTCAAGTTAAACGTCACACCACACGGGCATTCTACTATACCCGCCTCGAGTTCGGTGCTAAACACGCGACCGCAGCGACACGAGACCACCTTGATCGGAGCCGCGGCGTACTTGGCGTCGGCCTTGGCCTGCACCAACCGCTCTTTAAGGGAGGCTTTTGCATCTATGGGCGCTTTTATATCTAGAGCACGACGCATCGGTAGATACAAACCTTTCCTGTAATCAAAATTGGGGATTCCGACGTGATAACCACGCGCCTTCACGCCCTACTAATAGGCGTCGGGGTCATCGGTAGGCGTTGGAGGCAGGTAGTCCAGAGGATTTGAGTCATCGGCCTCAGGTAGTTCATCAGTCGGAGGCTCATCAGTGAGTAGTCTATGACTTAACAGCTCAAGTTGAGCCGGCCGGAACCACCGCGGCACCCCACCGTTGGAAAGATCTACGAAGACGGCCGTCTCTCCAGCACCGTCCACCTCAACCGCGGTTACAATGCCCGAACGCTTGTGGTACTCAGGCATGTCAGGAGCGTTGACCCTAACCAGGTCGTGCTCAATAAGAACCTCGAGCACCTGAGCCGCCTGCTTAAGAAAACTCACCACGCCCGTCCCGAGTTCGTTTAGTCCGG
>Ga0315291_10001217_pt1 | contig 34426 bp, 36 predicted proteins | sample YL17G12_20_MG_FD_203070 | JGI IMG/M metagenome (GOLD analysis project Ga0315291, IMG submission 203070) | Sediment microbial communities from Yellowstone Lake, YNP, Wyoming, USA - YL17G12_20 | ecosystem: Environmental > Aquatic > Freshwater > Lake > Sediment | place: USA: Wyoming | collected...
GTCCCGCGACCAACATCGCAACCGCATCAGTCCCGCACCAATCGCATCAGTCCCGCACCAATCGCATCAGTCCCGCGCCAATCGCATCAGTCCCGCGCCAATCGCATCAGTCCCGCGCCAATCGCATCAGTCCCGCGACCAACATCGCAACCGCATCAGTCCCGCGACCAACATCGCAACCGCATCAGTCCCGCACCAATCGCATCAGTCCCGCACCAATCGCATCAGTCCCGCACCAATCGCATCAGTCCCGCGCCAATCGCATCAGTCCCGCGCCAATCGCATCAGTCCCGCGACCCATTGCACACCCATCAATCCACCACATGAACCTCCATTTCAACACATCTGCATGCATTCTTTCATCTTTTCTCATTCTTCAAACATTGCAAACGAGAGATATTCAAGATAAATAATCACTGCATATATGCTCTTATTATTTATTGAGAAATGGCTCATGTTATGAGGCATGGCTCATGTATTGAGGGATCGCATCAGTCACGCGACCAACCGCGACCAACCATATGTTCATCACATTTTCATCCGATGTCAAATGCTTTTTACATATCAATTCCAAAAAATTGATTCCATTTCTTTTTCCCCCTTTTCTCTCTTCAGTGATTCCCTATATTCGTTCTCGAGTACAAACATGTCCTGCTCCATATGTCTTGATCCATTCAATGCGTCCAATCGCAAACCCATTCCCTGCCCTTTTGACGCTTGTACCAAGACTGCCTGTCGCTCTTGTTATGAGACCTTCCTCTGTGGCGACGGCGTCTCTGTCGCAAAGTGCATCTTTTGTAATACTTCCTTTACACATTCTCAGGTTCAGCATCTCGGATTTACCAAGTCTTTCCTCACTGGCAATTTCGCCAAGCACCAGCAGGACATTCTCTTCGCTCAGGAACAGGCCATGCTTCCGGCTGCACAGGCGGCTGTTGCCCATGACCGTCTTGTTGCCGACATCAATGCACAAATCAAGGACGTCATCGCTCAAATCAAGCAACTACAAGAACTCAAGGATGATTTGCATCGGGCCAAAATTCGATTGGTCAGCCAAGGCTCTGACAATATTGAAACCGTTCAGCAGTTCGTTCATCGCTGTGCTGATTCCGACTGCAATGGCTTTGTGTCTTCCGCTTGGAAGTGTGCCACTTGCGACAAGCACACCTGTGCGCATTGCAGGGAACTCAAGGCCGCCAGGGATGATGAGGCACATGTTTGCAATCCCGACACGCTCGCCTCTGTCGCTTTGTTGAAGAAGGACACAAAACCCTGTCCCAATTGCAAGGTTCTTGTTCACAAGACCGAGGGATGCGACCAGATGTTTTGCACGCAGTGCAAGCGCCTTTGGTCTTGGAACACTGGCCAATTTGAAACTCGCGGACACAATCCGCATTATTTGCAGTGGATGCGGGCCAATGGCGCCGTTCCTCGCGAACTTGGCGACGTTTTGTGCGGACGCGAAGTTGACCATGATTTCATCCGACAACTTCATGCTTCTTTTGCAAACCGATTGAAATCAGTTCACGATCACAATGACATGCTCAACCTCGCTGCACACCGCATTCCATGGCTTCAAAAATGCGACACCATTTCAAAACTACTTTCCGGTATTCCTCATTTGCGATTTCATGATGCTCCTCGTTTCCAGGTTGATCACGTTGCCGTTAATTTCAATTCTCGCAAGGCTTTCGTCAACAACTCCATGACATTGCTTCGATTCAAGCAAACCATTCGCCGCAATCATGTTACTTCATTGAAAAATGACAACATCTTTCAAATTCTCCAAGCTGTCATTCAAGCTGCCACCGACATCTCCTTTCGACTTCTTCAACACATACCCTCTTCCTCTTTGGGTTCTTTCGATTCATTCATTCTTGAATTCAAAAACCTCATCGCATATGCAAACAACGAACTTCACTCCATTCACAACGACTTCCTTTCCACTCCCATGCAACGCACTTTCTTACATCCTAGCTCTTTCGCACTTTTAAACTTCACCTCTAACCCTTCTTTATAACTCTTCACGTTTTGCAGACTACACACTCTTTCATAACACACTCTTTACAGACTCCTCGACACACGACCAGACTCTTTGCGACACTTTCAGGTTTTTTTTTTGAGAAAAGGAATCACAATTTTTTCTTGCACTTTACATATACGCACATTGTATAAAGTCATTTCATGTCTTCTTACACTTCTCAATTGGCTAGAACCACCGTTCATTGTGGAAAAAAAAGATGCTGCTGCTGCCCCAATAATGGCACCCAAGCCACTGGAACCGTGATGTCGTCTTCGTTAGCAGATTCATTTCAAGTGCAACTTGCCGCACCAACCGCCTGGGGTGTAAATGATTATAGCACATTGCCATTCACCATTCATCCAGGAGAACTGGTAGTTGTTGATTGGGCAGTTGAATTTAATTCATACCATGCAGGAGGAAACACCCGACCAGAACACATATTCACATATGAGTTTAGAGCGACAAACTCCGCAACCAATGCGACAACCGTGCTCGACAAGGTTCAGGTTGCAACGGGGCCTTATGGAGGAAATTTGCAGGCACATGGAACAATGACACTCGGTGCTTCAAATTTTACTCCGAACACTTATATTAGTTGGGGGACCTCACCCAGCGAAGGTGTGCGCCGATTTTCATGGGTGGATGCTAGATTAGTCGTCAATTTTCATAGAGTTTCATCGTTGATTGGATTGAATGGACCCCTCAGCTCAACCGGCGCTCAAGGCGCACCTGGCATTCAGGGCATTCAGGGCATTCAGGGTATTCAAGGCATTCAAGGTCTTCAAGGCATTCAAGGCGCAACAGGTTCCACAGGAGCGACCGGCGAGAGAGGAAGCAATATTTTTCATCATCATTAGCCGATGCATATCAGGTCAAATCAACCGCCAAGAGTTGGAGGATGGTTATTATTGAACACCACGGGAGTGTTCATGTGAACCCATTTGAATTGAATTTCAAATTATAAAGCATTTATTTTGTCATCATTTTGTATAAAGAAAATCATGAAACGCAAATACAAAAAAACCAAAAAAGAACACGCGCGCAGAAACGCAACTATCAAACGAAAGAAACGCACAAGGCGTCAACGCGGTGGCGCATACATCGAGAACGTTGACCTACCTTATGCAATTCCAATGGATAAACAGGTGTACAAAATTGTTGAAACAGACACATATGAAAATGGTAAACCCATGTATAGGTTAGAGGGCAACGCACGCGCAATTGTCATTCATCCACCATGTGGAGTTGAATCAAGATGTGACCCCCTTGTTTCATACAGTTTAATTGATGGCCGGGTCATTTTAAATACATATGAACCAAATGGAACCCCCCATCGCACCTATGTTGGAGATTTTGAAGATGGCAAAATGCATGGACGTGGCAAATACACATTCCACAACACCCATCCGGTTTTCAAAGAGTATGAAGGAGAATTTGAAGATGGCGAAATGCATGGCAAGGGAAAAATGATCATGACAAATGAAGATGTTTATGTTGGTGATTTTCAAGACGACACGATGCATGGAAAGGGCACACTGACATTTACATTCAGTGAGGATGGTTCGCCGGATGGTTCACGTTATGTAGGGGATTTTGACAACGGACGAATGCACGGACATGGAAAAATGTATGACGACGAAGGAAAAGTGGTGTTTGATGGAGAATTCATAAACAATGAACCACAATATAAGGTAAAGCAAAGAAAATACAACCCTGGTAAAATTTTTGAACCCTGAATGAATCAAGTTTTAATATTCTCATTAATGTATATGGCATGCAATGAAACCCAAAACCAGGCGTTCAAAGAAAACGCGTCGGCGCCGTTCTAACAAGTTCAAGGTTGATCCTGCATGTTGGGGCAAAAATAAACCTCTGGAAGAATTATGGAGAGATTTATCGTCCTATCTCTCGGCCGTCATCATTTACAAGGGTTCCAAGCCGTATGAAATTGTCAAACTGAAGCAATCGGACGCAATGACACCGGAACATGTGTATTCTCAGTTTAGGGTGTACGAATCCGACCCCAGCGTCGTTGCCATTCTAACTGCGCATCCCGATGACGCAAAGCATGTGTATGAAACATTGTTGTATCCCAAAGCCAAAGACAAGACGGTCGATTATGTCATACACAATCACTCTAGTTTTTTCAAACGCGTTCCTGAACACGCACAAAAACACATGACAGGGCACCCTCTAAACAAACTCATGATCCCGCATTGACTGAGGAACATGAAAGAAAATGTAAAAAAATTGATTTTACATTTTCATCCTTTAATGACCCAACAGTTTACCAAGAATCATGCCAGAGCCTGCTTACATTATGAAAAATGGAACTCCGGTTCCTTATCTCCCTGTTGAAGTGAAAACTGCCCGCGATGCATATGCGGCGTCTCTTCATGTGCTTTTCAAGCACGTCGCCGACTTCCACATTTGCATTGTCCGCGCATTCTCGACCAAATACGGCATACCGGAAGACGAAATATTGCAAACCATCCAAGAGTCCGAGGAATTCAAAAACATGAAGGTCGACCCTGTGCTTGACACCGACCAGCTGGACACGCTTGGATACTTGCAATCGACGCCGGTTCAAGCGGAACCAGTCAAGGAATCACCACCACCACCTGTGAAAAAAATCAAAGCAAAGAAGGTGAGCCCTGCGGTCATGGAACCCGTGGCAGAACCCATTATTGTGGCTGAAGACGAAAGACACGACACCGTGCCAGCGACAAGCGTATCGACAACAAACGTGGTTGATGCACAAGAGCCAATCAAGCCAAAAGTAATACGAAAAAAGGTGGTTCAGAAACCTACAACAAACACTGCAGTCAATTTGTTCGACATGGACACACGCGCAACGAATGTCATCGCGGCAAACACCAATGGAACCCTTGAGGTGCAAATCGTGGCCACGCCACCTTCAATCCCGGCAGATTCAGAACCAACAGAACCATTCAAAACCAAAACAATACGAAAAAAAGTGGTTCAAAAACCAGCCGTAGCACCAGCCACAAACGCCGTAGCACCAGCCACAAACGCCGTAGCACCAGCCACAAACGCCGTAGCACCAGCCACAAACGCCGATGCACCACGAAAAATAATCAGAAAAAAACTGGCAAATGCAGCAGTTTAAATTGGCACCCCTGCATTTATTATCTCGTCATTCTCTCGTTCATGCAATTTGAAAAAACGTTCAAATATTTTTTTGCCGTCTTCATCTCGCCCAGCGCATCTTCTTTCTGGCACAATGTCATAGCCCATGCGTTTGAGCACTTGTCGCACCAAGTTAAGACATGGCCAACGTTGATTGTATTCCGCACACGTGTGCATGCTTGTCATGCATTTGCTGCTAAATATTTTTTTCAATTCAACAATGTGTGGTTTCAATGCTTCATATTTCTCTTTGGAAATCAGCATGTCGCGTTCAATAATGAGTCCATCTTTCAGTTCGTGTGGTTCAATCTGCAGGGCACTGCACACAAACTTCATTAGTCCATCCTCCGTTGTTTTTGAAGTTGTCATTGTTTATATGACACATATACAAATATTACGGAATCCTTTCATAAAAAAATTTTTATTTTTTTTTGTTTTTTTCACATCACACATCACACATCACATATCATATCATACATTGCACATCATCTGTCATTTGCATCATTTTCACTCTTCATCGGAGAAGTACAACTCGTCATCGTCAAATGCGCTGATGACTTCGTGGTTCGCATGATCCCATACGCCAACCATCTCAAGAGTCATGTTGTCGTAGACATTGTCCAACTCAGTGCGCAAGTATGTCTTGCCATTCCAAGTGAAGGACGAAGCTGGGAAGTTGGGGTGCAGATAAATCGACCCATTCAGTTCATGGCTTTCTGTCTTCGGAATGACGACAGCCGGCATTGCTTGGGAGAACGTTGCGAGAGGCTGCTGCACTGCGTTGGCTTCATTGGCTTCATTGGCAGCCTTCTTGACAGCCTTGGTTTTGGTTTCCTTGACAGGTTTGGCTTCCTTGACAGCCTTGACAGCCTTGGGTTTGACTTCCTTGACAGCCTTGGGTTTGACTTCCTTGACAGCCTTGGGTTTGACTTCCTTGACAGCCTTGGGTTTTTTGACAGCCTTGGGTTTGACCTCTTTTTTGGGATTGGCCGCCGCTTCGACTTTGGTCAAAACATCGACATCGGCCTCAACCACAAATGCGGGCAATTGTGATTTGGGTTCATGCACCTTGGGGGACATTTCGCCTTCACTTTCGGTTGCATCATCATCGTCAATGTGAGAGGTTGCGGGAACAGTTGGAACCACGACGACATCGGCTTGCATGGAAGCGACATCCGCCATCATTTGCTCAATCAAGGCGTCTTCATCGTCATTCGACGAGATGTTCACAGCCTTGTCCTTTTTAGGACGACCACGTCTTTTCTTTTCAGCCGTTTCGGCATTTGTGTTCGCACCAGCGGTGGTTTTGACAGACACCGCAGCATCTGCTTGGTTCTTGCGAGGACGACCGCGCCCGCGAGCGACTGGCGCTTTTTGAAGATCGGAACTCACCGGAGCATCCGCGGCACCTTCGGGTCCCGCCATGGGTTCTTGAGCCTGAACCTTGGGTGCAGCCCTGGGAGCCCTGGGTTTGGGTGCAGCCTTGGTCTTGGTCTTGGGTTCCTGGGTCGCAGCCTTGACAGCCGCCTTGAGCTTCGTCTTGGTCGTCTGTGTGCAAAGGTCAACAATGTTTTCGAACAATTTTGCGAGATTTTCGCGGTCGGACACGACAATGGAATGATTCTTCAACATTTGATCAAATTGTTGGAGAATGTCAAGGGCTTGAGGTTGAGTAGTTTCAGTCTGCATGTTGTAGTTTCTTGTTGCTCCGTATGAACGCTGGATTAGAAAAGGAAAAACAAAATCGCTTTCAATTTTTTTCATTCTCATACATTTTTTGGGATGACATCTGGTCATTTTTATTCTGTCCATACATTATATGATTCAATAAAATTTGGCACATATGAAAATAGACATTGTGTATGGAATTATCATTTTAACAATAGTCGTGTTGCTGTCGTATGCATACTTATCCAGCGAGCATCACTACACGCATGTTGTATTGAAAAATGCATTCGAAAAATTGAACGGCACTGAAATAAAAACAATGAATCCAGACATGAACTGGGACATTGTGAACATGAACATTGACGGATACATCAACGATAAAAAAATTGTGTTCAATCAGCCGAACCGCAACAGCATGACAACGCACACCCAATACACAAACAAAAATGCACTGGCAGCATTTATGAATGACGTCATAGTCATCGACATCGACTCCAACGACGAGTTGACGCTCGCCGGCACATCCGACATGGATGACAAACCGCTGCATCATCACCTGTCCAAAACGACGGTCAGCGCCAAAACGCCCCACGGATTCCATTATTATTTTTACAATGACACGGGTGCCCCCATTCCGTGTCGCGTGGGTCTCACCCTGAACAATAAAAAATACCCAATTGACTTGCTGACTGGAAAAAATCAGCTCATATTTTTGCCGCCAACGCGAATTGAAAGCGAATGCTACAGATGGATAAACAGCCCCCTGACGCACAAAATCGAGCCCATTAGCCGGCACATGAAATTGCTGGACATGTTTGCTTACACCAAAGAATTTGCCATGGCGCCCGAACCCATGAATGCGTGCGTTTCCAAGACGATTCCAAACATTCTCTGCATTGTGTGGGATTTCCAAATCATCTATCAGCTCAAATACAAATGCACATCCACCATGTTTGAGCAGCTGCATTCCAATGATCATGAATTGTTGTATCGCACTAATGCCACGTATTATCTGTTTTTGAAGCACGCGCCAATGAAGCATTACAAGGCTCATGCGTTTGTCCAACGCGTGGCAGACATCATTCAAACGCACGGCATCAACGGCGGAATTGTGCATTTGGGCTGCGCGTCTGTTCCCAAAATCAATGGAGATGAATCCATTGCGCAATTCAATTCGTGCCACGTGCACAATCATAAAAAGCATGGACTGTCTGGGCCGTTGATAAGAGCCGACCAAACCCTGGTTCAAACAAGCGTTTTCAATCACGCCCCCGTTTCCATCATTTCGAATGATATTTTGCATGAAACCGGATTCAACGACGACGATGAAAACGACACCATTGTCAATGAAGACATGTTTCTCATTTTCATGATTTCGAACAAAATTCGCATCCCCTGCGTGTGTTTGGTGCAACTCATCGCATCGCACGAAAACAAAAAAGACAAAAAATTCACCAAACTCATTCAATACTACATCCGAAATGTGCTCAACGCAACGCATCACACAACCACTCCAACTCAGCAACGCCTAACATTTTTCAGCGAGGTTCCCATGCCACCCAACGCCATGGTGCACACATGAGCACGCATGAGTTCAAATCCATTCAAATACTAAATGAAAATTAGTATTTAAATCATTGCGCTTGGGAGATCGGATTTGAACGAATGACTGGAAAAAATAATAGTGATTGTGGATGCGGTTCACTTCACATTTGGTTTCACGTGACTTATCCTGAAACCCTAACGGAAGATGTTCAAACTGCACTGTCTAGTATTTTATAGCGAATAAAAATAAAAATTGAAAGTTCATGCAAACATACCGAACATATAAAATAACAACAAAACAAATCAAGCAACTTAATACTGAAAATGTGGACAATGTGGCAGGGCTGGAAAGATGAAGAGCAGCGGCGAATCCGTGCAGAGCAGGAAAACGCTAGACTCTTGGGAACATTACGTAGTGTAGCAAACCAGAGAGATGATGCGCTGAAAGAGCGAGATGAGTTGGCTGAAGAAGTGAAGAAGTTGAAAGAACAATTAAATCAGTAAATCACTGAATACATAATAAAATAAAAATGTACCATTCTTGCTATTTTTCCATGTGAAATCGCACGCACTGCAAACTGTTGAACCGAATTCATTCTTCTCATCCACATTTACTCGGATGAACCTCGCCCGCCTCTTCCGCGGCTTCCTTCACCTCGGCGCCACTCTCCCGCCCCCTGACGCGGGACAAATGCGGACTGTCTTGAACCACCCACTGTGGTCCACTCACGCGGCTCCTCAGAACGCTTGAATCGCGCGTGTCCGGGTGTGGCAAATCCGGCAGTTGTTCGGCTCTCCCAACGCGTCTCGCAAATCAGCTTGCCGCCTTTGACACCACTGACATCCACCGCCTGAAACTCGTGCTTGGACGCCGAAGCATCCGCGGATGCGTCAGATGCCTTCAACTTGGACAGCACGAACTCCACGTACTCGCCCTGCACCAAATAACGGTACTGCTCCTGTGAAACCTTCACCGCCGAATGGTGCACAAACACGTCGCTCCCCTCCTTGACACCCTCACTGTCTGTTAATGCAGTGACGAACCCAAACCCGGTCTTGTTGTTGAACCACTTCACGCGTCCAGTCAGTCTAGGCACAGACACAGGGGGCTCGCCATTGTCGTTGTTGTTGATGTTGCTGTTGTCGTTGTTGTTGCTGCTGCTGCTGCTGTCGTCGGTTGCACTCATTGTTGTTTCCGTTCTGAAGATGCATGTTGAAGTGTCTTTAAATGTATTTGAATGGATAAATGATAAATTAAACTGTTGAAAATGAGGGGTCACATCAATGTTTGCATGACATGCCCCGTGATGTCCAGCCGCGCCGTCTTGCCGTCCTTGAAATAATACAGCCCGTATTCCCCGCGTCTTAGGGCCGCAAAATACCGCAGTCGTTGGTCTCGGATTTCATTGTGCGCCATGATGATCACGGGTTTGTAATATGCGTCCGACTGTTTGCGTTCCAACAAAACAATCACCGCGTCCAGGTTTGACAGGCATTCATAAATGACCGCCAAATAATTCGTCTCCAGTGATTCCAGACGCACGATGGTTCGCTGCGCCGTTTTCACAAACACGCGAAACAGCAACAGCGCATGTTCCACGCACGCGTTCAATTCCGAGGGTCGAGATTTCCGAGTCGAGTCCATTTTCATCATCTGATGCACGCTTTGACTCTGCCAGTTCAGCTCAAACACGTTGTCCAGTGGGGTGGTGGTCGCTCGCAGCATTGCCTCCGCCCGGTCATTCATCAATGTGATGGCGCGTTTCAGCGATTTCACCCGAGGCACCGACACTTGTGCCAACACGCTAACAGCTTCGCCCAGTTCAAACCGCGGCTCCAATGCACCGCCGTCCAATGCAGCGTAAAGCTGCGCGCTCATCATCTGGACGCGGGACTGATGCACGCCCCAACGATTGTAAGCGCGCACCAAGAAAATGGACGCCTGGCGATAAGCCACCGGGTTCTTCAGCCATTTCTGATAGTAGTGCTCCAAATTGGCGAGGATGGGCTTGTTTTCAAACGCGGCCTTGTAGTCCCGCGCAAACACTATGACATCGCCAATGCACGCCACGTTGCGCACGGCTTCCGTTTCACTGACTTTGACCGCACGAGTCGCCGCGTTGTATTCGTACGGCACTAAATTGGCGTAGTGTTTCAAGTAAAAGAAGGCGACATCCGCCCGCAAACACGATGCCGACAGGGCCGAAAACAGCACGTCATACACTTGGAACTCCATCTGCATGGTGTCATACGCGTAAAACCGGGCCGCAGTGGAAGCACCGATTCCCGCTTTTTGACGCAGGCTTTGCGCAATGTAGGTCCAACTCGCGTCGGGATGCACGCCCGGCAAGTAAGTCGCGCGCTTGCCGCTGCCCGTGTCCACAAGCACGCCTTGGGTTTTATTCATGAATCGCGTCCCAAGCGCACCGTCGTCGATTTCGCGCAGCGGCAACTTCATAAAATTGATTTCGATGACGGCCGACGCGTCTTCATCCACGTCGGTTGAAAACTGCGCACGGCGCTGGTCCGTTTTGCGCACGTCTTGCACCAATTGCTGCATTTTTGCAATGAGCTCCGACGCAGGCGTGGATTGATACTTGGGATTCCAGTGCCCCATGCAGCCATGGATTTGCCGTTCATCGACATCCAATTTGTCATGAGGCATCGCAACCACGTTTTCGTTTCGGAACAGGGTGACAAACACGCCAAACAAGGTCTTCGATGCAAGCGCGCGTTCGCACGACATGCTCAAGTTGCCATCCGAAATCGTGTGAATTCCAAACAAGGCATATGCTGCAAGCAATTTCAATTCATCGTGCGCGTGTGGCCTCTTCGATGACGACATTGATCCACGTTCCAAAGATATGCAATACTATGTGTAATATATAATAAAGCAACAAAATCTCTATTACATATTCGTTGAAACAAATACCAATTCCGTCCATTTTCTCTCTATAGATGGTGTTCAATTTCATCATAATTCGGAATGGCGTTTGTCTTCGTGGTATACAGCACCTCTAAAATGTGGCTCCATTTGTCCGCGTGCCGTTCGGACAATTCATTGCACAATTCGGTCGGCGTCATGTCATTTTTTATGTAATATATTTCGTCATCCGCGCGTCCCATCCAGGGCAATGCCCCCCCGTTTGCCAAATAAATGAGCGAATACATCATGGATATCAGGTCGTCCTTTCTCCCCAAAGGTGCTCCCACGTGCGAACCAGTGCTCGCATATCGCGCACTTCCAATCAACGAGCTTGACCCGCGCACATCTTCGGTTTCATTGCCCACGGGTTTTATGCGTTTGGCCATTCCAAAATCAATGAGATACAGCGTCGGCATCAACGCTTGACTTGCACGCGTTGCCCGCTTGGACAAATCCAGCACGGGGCTGCGTGCAAACAAGAAATTGTCCGGCTTAACGTCTCGATGCAGCATGCCGCACGCGTGCAATGACCGCAACCGTTGCAGCATCTGACGCCCAATCGCCGAAATGAAGTCCGCATGATGGGGGGGCGGATGTTTCACATCGTGCGGGTTCGCGTCAAACCGGTGCGAGGTTGCCAGGGTTTCCAGGGAAGGGCCCAACAGTTCGGACACCATGAAAATCCCGTTCATGGCATCGTTCCGTCCAAAATACCGGAGCCGGGGAATGCCGGGCGCCCCCTGTAGCAGTTGCAGCACCCGCGACTCGTATTGCAGGGTGGGCGCGGGGTTGCCGCTAATGCGCTCAATTTTAACGGCGACCGGTTCCCCCGTGCTCACGCTGTCCGCGTTCCACACTTCGCCAAATGCCCCCGCCCCAATGCGCTCGCGCAGGACATACTTGTCCAGAATCCGGGTCCCTGATTCATACATCCGGGAGAAAATAACACAAGTTATTGCATAAAATGCAGCTACGTTTATGTGTTTATCAATGTTATATATATTGCAAATGTGATCATTGTGAAAAAAATACACCTACACCATTTCGCTGCCGGTTTTGGCCAGGTGCACTTCCTTTAAAAAAGCTTTTATGATTTTCTTGTTCGCGCGCTCGTCGTGTTCGATCTTTTTATAGAGCTCCTTGCAAATGTTGTGGTATTCGGTATGCATGCGCTCCTTGGTTTCCCACCCCGGGTGCGCGTTCATCCAGTCTTGGATGACACGGGTCTGATAGCACGACGTCAAATAAATGAACTTGTTGATGTGTTCGTGCGTGTCGTCCTTAATCCATTCGTCGTTCTTCACATACATGGTCTCGCGTTTCAGGTCGGTGCAGTGAATCGGGCGCTTATACACGTCCATGCCCTTCAAATTGTTCACAATGATGGAACTCACGCCTTCCACGATGCCGTTGTTCTTCGTAAATTCCAGATCCTGCAACGTGATTTTGAGAGTTTTCACAAAATCCTTCAAATTAATTGCATCCTTGCAGTCTTCATTCAAAAACACATTCAGATTAAACTGCGTGTTGTTTGTTATGTTGTTGTTGGTTATCCGATGGCCACCCGAACCAGCCAGAGTGAGTGCCAGCGTGCTGTCATTCGCCATCTTCGTCTGAATCGCGTCCACCAGGATCTTGTTCTGACTGATCATGTCCTTGTTCTGCGACACCACCTCCTTGTTGTGCGCCATCAAATCCTTCACCACTTCAATCAAATCCGAAAATTGCTTGTCCTGGGTTTGCACCGACTGCGTTTGCGGTTGTTGTGCTTGTGTTTGCAGCGCATGCGTGCGCTTGTGAGTGCTCAGCCCCGAACTGAACTTGTAGGTTTTACCACAGATGTCACACCCATGCACATTTTCAAATGAAAATCCATTGGCGAATGCGTTTGCACGTTGCTTGTGTTTTGCCGTGTTAAGATGTCGGTTGTATTCACTTGCGTGCGCACAAGCCACGCGGCACACCGAACAATTAAATTCCATGCTCAATGCCTGCCTTAATTCACTAGTATGATATCTACAATTGCAACACATTTAAATTTATTTTTACGATTTTAATAATATTTGACAAATGATACTATGGTTTCACTATGATTTCAATAAATTTGTCAAATATTATTGACATTTTGTCAAATGGCTATTGTCCCTTTTTGTGGCATTCTTGTTTTCGGAAAAAAACTTTTCGTGTTTTCAGGGGGTGCAACACAATCGATTTCGGGGCATCGGATGTCCCTTTTTGTGGCATTCTTGTTTTCAACTTAAATGTTTTGGCCAAATCGGGACATGCAACATAATCGATTTCGGGGTGTCGCATGTCCCCAAAACGCACATTCTTACTTTCCGAAAAAAGGTTTTGCCGAAATCGGGACATAAAACGGTCCAGAATGGCCAAAAATGGCCCAAAAACGCGAAAACATTCATGCGGATGTCCCTTTTTTGGACATTCTTATTTTGAAAATAAATGTTTTGCCCTTTTGGGGGGATGCAACATTATGTGTATTTTTCGCAACAGGCGCGCATGCACAAATGCATGACACGTAATGTGCTCACAAAAAAATGAAAAAAATCCTGTTGCCAAATTTGCCAAATATTATCATTTTATTATCATTTTGTTATCATCTAGAGAATGCACTTTTGCACACGCGGAAAGTTGGCATTGAGTGTCGTGTGGCATGCGCACGCGCAAAAATCTCTTGTTGAAATTTGCCAAATATTATCATTTTGTTATCATTGTTATTAATAACATTCAACAAGAGAATCCGCCATGTTGGTGTCTTTTTTTAAGCTTTTTTCGGAATCAAAAAATGACTTTTTTCGTCGCATCAAAACATGAGACCATTATGCTCTCATTTTTTCATCATAAATCTCTTAATAAATTTTGTTATTTTTTTTTTCACTTTGCACAAAAGTCAAAAAGTTTCTGAGAAAATGGACAAAAAAGTATGTCCAAAAATGGATACCCCGAAACCTTTTTGTGAAAAAACGCGCGGCACTAGGTAAATTTTTCGGAGCATTTGGTCGAATATTCATGAGAGCACATATGGTCTAAAAATATCAAAATCAATTATTAGCAAAATAAGACCATGTTTGAAAATGTAAGGCAAATGGGGCCGGATGGGGCGATTGATGTCCCCAAAACGGGGTTTATTGTTTTCGGAAAAAATGGTTTGGCGTTTTTGGGGGATGGGTGGAAGTAATTGTGCAACAAAATAAAATCTAATGTGGTTTGTATAACCGATATCGAACCGAACGGGATGGCGACAAGAAAACGACACGGTGCAACCACTGAAAAAAAAACATACACGAGGCTGCGCCAGTACTGGAATCGGGTTCACAAGCGAATTAAGGGGACCAAATGCGTGATGCAAACCACCAAGAAATATCTCTCACGCCCGAGTCCGCCGTACCCCGCGAACAAATGCTGCGGCAAGACCATGACCGGCAATGACGGTGCCAAATACGAGTCGATTCAAAAGGTGTCCGGCATGTGCGCATGGAAAAAGGTTTGATGAAGAGAAGGACAGAAACAATTATACAATTGGATTTGAACAATCAAATTATATTAAAATATAAATATATATACAAATTCATCATGTCTATCGCAACACTGAAACGCAAAACCACAAAGGGAGGCAATCCTCGATTGGACCCGGTTTCTGGTATCGGTGCCAAGGGGTTCTCTCTGAACGGCGGACATCGGAACATTGGTGCCGTGGGCCAGTTTAGAATGGTGTCCAACGTCACGCGCACGCCGTTCCGAGGGACGGAGCCCATGGGCCACGGAGGGTTCGATGGGGAATATTACAACCATCCGGTCAATTCCGGCGACTGCTGCACCAACGACAATTCCATCATTAAGCATTCGTCTCTCAACACGGCTGGCATGCTGGATGAAAAGTACAAGTGGACCAAGAGCCAGTACCCCAATTACTGGGTGAAGGATGACGACAACTCGTATCGCATCACCAAAACGCAAGGACAGCTGACAAGAGCCAAGACGTGGGCGTCCGGCGCGTGCAATTTCGAGAAGGCGGCCAACGACGACCCAGACAACGTTTGGCAGTGCAAGAACAAGTGCGTGTACTGGATCGGCGGCAAGAAGAAGTTCCTGTATTACCCGTATGCCAAATGGCTCAACACCACCAAGGTGCAGTCGCAGGGCGCTTACATCACGGCCGGTGGCGTGGCTCGTCTGAACCGGTTGCCGACGCCGGCATGCATGCAGCACTACCCCATGATGCTGACCGCCAACGGGTGTGATTCGAATGCGGTGACATGGCAGCAAGCGCAGGCCCAGGGCCTGTTGCCGCCGGATTACATGACGTGCAATCCCATTGATGGTGCAAACACCGTCTGCCAATTGAAAAAACAAGGGGATGGGCCATCTGATCCATCTGATCCATCTGATCCATCCATTCCATCTTTCACCAGTTTAGTAACCTTGTATCAATACATTGCTGCAAACGATCCAAATGCACTGACCGTGCCAAATCCGACGACGACCAATTCCAATTTTGAACCAATCGTTGCAACCGAAACAATGCAACTTGTCACTTTTGCACATGAAATGTATGATTATTCACAGACACCTAGGAATCTTAGGAATCTAAGTAGTAATCTAAGTAGGAATTTAAATGGATGGACATTAAACGTGTCTGCACCTCGGTTCCCCAATAACACGCCCAATGCAATCATGTATGCAGTTTATGAAAATGGTGCTCCACCCATAGGATACATTCTTGAATCCGCAGCGGACGCCAACGGCGTCATCGACGTGTATTTTGTTTGGCGCGGCACTAGCAACACAGTGGAATGGTTGCAAAATTCGAAATTTGCAACAACCCCTTATTTTGACGGTTCGCGGGTTCACACCGGGTTTTATGAACTGTATTCACAAAGAAATGGAAACAGTAGCATTCCAACACCACGCGACACTGTTTTAAACCACATGAACAACATTTTGACACGCGCAACCACACAACAACAACAAAAGTTCAGAGTGTGGTGCACTGGACACAGTCTGGGAGGAGCATTGGCCACTCTGTGTTGTTACGACATCATAAAACAATTGGATGCTGCAAATGCACTTACCAGCCCCAACATTTCAGTTGGGCTATATGCCCATGCCGCTCCAAGAGTGGGAAACAGTCAATTTGTGGATTATTTTAACAGCAAGGTGGATAATGGCCGTTTGCACAGTTGGCGCGGACGCATAAGCAATGTGAATGATTTTGTTCCCAAAGTGCGCTTCGAGAACTTGGGATACAAACAAATCAGCGAACATGTTCAAATTGAATTTGGCAATCCACTGGCCGGATTTGCATCATTGCCAAATAACCCTCTAACCCAATACAATTTTCTTGGATACAACCACAGCTACCCGGCGTATTTGATTCAGTCGTTGAAAGACTTGAAAACCACAGGAACTTACACTAGAAAAACATTGTTGGATAGAAACATAGTTTATGCGGATACAACTCTACAAGAAGCAAGTTTCATGGACATAACCAGTTTGTATGAATTTATTTCCGAAAACTATCCCAATGAACTCATTAATTCTCCTCCCACGGATGGGACGTTGTCGACAGATCCGACACTAAACCCATATGACCCACTTATTTCAACCGAGTTAATAAAATTTTCCATCTTAGCATATGACATGTATGATTATTACAAAGCCAACGGCAATACTTTGGCCGATTGGACATTGCCTCTATCAACGCCACGATTTTCTTCTGCGATCCCCGCTGTCTACATGTATGCAGTAAACGAGACAACCTCTGCGCCCATAGGTTTTATCATTGAATCCGCATTGAATCAAGATAATGTCGTCGAAGTGTATATTGCTTGGCGCGGCACTGTTGACACAGGAGAATGGATAGATAATATTAAATTTGATACCGACTCATTTTTGGGCGCAAAAGTTCATAAAGGGTTTTATCAACTATATTCACAACGGAAACGTGACAACACCGGTCTCACTCCGCGTGAGGTTGTCACCGCTTACGTGCAAAATATTTTGGCACGACCATCGCAAAACACATACAGACTGTGTTGCACGGGCCATAGTTTGGGCGGAGCTTTGGCTCAACTAGCTATTTTTGACATCCTAAAAATGTTAGACAATAATGGAAATCCGTCCAACATCAAAGTCATGATGTACAATTTTGCGACACCGAGGGTAGGCGAGAGCTCATTTGTGAATTACATTAATAATAAGAATATCCCCAGCTGGCGCGTAGCCAATACACGTGACTTTGTTCCCACAATTCCGCCCGAGGTTTTTAAATACAGGCATGTTAAGGCCCTCCATGAAATTGAGTTTGGACAACCATTGTCTATATTCCATCCGCAACGTCTTTTTGAAAACCACAAGTATAAGACTTATTTAAACGAAGTGTTGAAAGAATTGCGTTCAACGACGATTACTAGACAAGAACTCATGCAACGAAACATAAACTACACTGAAGAAGAACTGACTGCTGCAGGATTTTAAAGCAACTGCAAACTTTGTGCAATGTCCAAAAAATAAAATCATGTTAATGTATCAAATATAACACGATTCATGATCATTGAAGACCCCGCCAACTACAAGCTTGTCGGCTTCGAACGCTCTAAAGTCAGCGGAAAGAAGTATGACGCAATCCTGCGCAATAAAAAGACGCGCAAAGAACGTCGCGTGCCGTTTGGCGCGGTGGGGTACGAACAGTTTAAAGACTCCACCGGTAAAGGGCTTTACACTCGTGTGAACCACGGCGACCCGAAACGCCGTCGCAATTATCGCACCCGGCATCATGGAGAGAACAAGCGCAAATTCAGCAGCGGCTACTTTAGCTGGAAGTATCTGTGGTGATCAATGTTTCCTACACGATTTCCTCGACTTCCTAGATTTCCTTGCCTTTCTTGACTTCCTCATTTTGTGCTTATTTTTTCTAGTGGGTTTTTTTTTACCACCGCTGATGGGTCCATACTCATTGCCATATTTTGGACACATTTCATATGCAACATTGGTTCGTTCTCTACAAAATGGACAACTGATTGGATTCCCATGTTCTGCTATTATGCTAGTAACCGCAGTTTTTGAAAGCACGTGACCGCAAGGAAGAACACAAGAATTATCATTTATTGTCATTGGAATATTTAATATGGGACATTCCCCATTTGGTTTATCAGTAAATTCACCACCTTGCCTCTTATATTTTAAATACAAATTTTCATAAGCTCCCAATGATTCTTTTACCCTGTCATACAGAACTTCATCGTTGGGATGTTTGAAAAATTGTTGTAGTTTCATTCCATGTTCATTAAAATTTGCGCATTCAAACCTGAAGGGGGCGATTGGGGCTGCAGCCACGGGGGGGGGGTCAAACAAGTCATCAAAATCACTCATCTTTTTGAATTATAATTTTGAATTATAATAATAACTAATACTTTATTTTCACATAGAATCATGAGTGTGTTTGTTCATCTCGGAATTTTAACGCCCAGCACTGACTGGATTTTGTTGATGTGTGCAGCGTTGTACACACTAACCCCGCGTTCTATTTCATTTACAATCGCAGCATCCATGTTGCATTTTTGCGCGAGTTCTTTTTGGGTCAGCTTCTTTTCACAACGCAAATTCTTAATTGCATCGGATGTTGCCTTGCTGACATATTTTGTCTTTTTGGCATCATCGTCGGATGCTGCTTTATATAAGCCTACATTTGCAAGAGAAGACGTTGATGTTGATGCAGACGGTGCAGCTGGTTTTTCAACGCGCTTATTCAACACCACCGGGGTCCAATCTTGGCAGTCGGGAACGGCTGCATCTTTTTCATCAAATCTAGACATGGAAAACGAGAGATATTCGATTATTAATGTCCATCATTGGGAACCATTTATGTTGTTTTAATGAAAAAAGTAATGTTGGAAAAAAAATGTTAGGACTTACCCTGCCTAAAGTTAGTGGTGCATCTTGTGTTTTTTTTTATGTGATTTGTGTGATTTGTGTGATTTTGTGATATGCATTTATCCTTGTGTATGGTCAGAGTCGCTGTCGTAGACGTCGGCGTCATCGTCGCTGTAGTCTTCGTCTTCGTAGTCGCGGTCAAATTCATCGTCGCTTTCGTAGTCGCGGCGTCTGACCGGATATGGGACAACCGGAATCGGGACAACGGCGTCTGGCAACAAGCCTTGGCAAGCGAGTTTCAATGGGCCAAACAGGGCATCATCATCTGCAATCTGCATTGCAGGCACGCGATACACCCGTTCACTTGGATTGACAAGAACATGCAGCTCGGGTGTCATCATTTCTGGGAAGTATCGGCTCAAAATGCATGCCGAGTGTTCAATGCCTTCTTGGCTCATGTAAACAAGCCGCTCCAGATATTTTGGCCAAAGAGTATGCAATTTGCAAACGAATCGCAGGTTGCAATCCATGAGAATCCAGTCCATGTTGGACGAGATGAAACGGTAGAGGTCAACAAGGTGCTTGGCACGGTCAATCAAACTCAATGAACTGATGGTGACTAAATGCATTTTGTGCGAACACACCTTGACGAATGCGCTGACGCATTTCGTAATCCACTCATTCGCCAAGGGGAATTGACGTTCACACCTTGTGCACTCGTCTTCATGGACAATTGAGGCATGCTTGACGCGGGAATGATTCGCGCGATTCGCAAGAGCGTTGCAATCGTCCATGAATCTTTGCCGGTTTTCAGCGGTGTTCATTGCATCGAGCTCCGCATTCGTTTCGTCGATTGACATGGCTTCAAAACAGCTTTTTGTGCGATTGTAATGTTTTATGCCCATGTTGTGGCGACATTGAAACTCGGGAATGGACCATTTCACGTGGTCGCATCCGGACTCGCTGTTGGCACGTCGAATGATGCACAACGAATTCCACGTGCGCATCGTTCTCTCAGCTCGAGTGGAGGAGTCGTTCAGCAATCGCACGGCCAATATGCCCAGTATGCCGCCGTGCACGAGGTTTCGGACCCGGCTGCTCTTCGTAAAATGTGTCAGCTCAATGCGGTTGGGTGTCAGTGCCGCCAGAGCCACGGATTCACGCAACCCAAACGAGGAAATCCTGTCCAAGAATTGTCTTTGAATCAACGACAACGGCGTGACCCTGCGGCATGCGGCGATGTGTGAAAGCGCAACTCGCGCGGCATCAATCTGCATCATGTTTGAATCAAGGTCTTCGTAATAGTCGTCCACGGTCTTCATCAGGCGGTTCAGGTCGTCGGGGTCATTGGGTTTGAGGTTGAACCCATTGTACGTAGTTGGGATAATCATACTTGATTCGCTTGAAAACTGGAACACTGCCGGTTGAATCGCCAACTTCAAAAAGCTTTCAATTTTTTCATTTTCATATGAAATTCAGAATGACATCGCGTGAAAAAACACATGATGCAAAATGTGCGAATGTTCTTACAAATCTGCGCAAATGCCAGTTGCGGTGATTGCACCCGTTGTGCTGCCGGCATTATTTTTGCTCCTGGAGGAATAAGCAGCAATGTATGCATCCATGCCGTTCGTTGCGATGAATTGCAAGTTGCGCATGGTCCAGGCATAGGATCCGCCCGAATGCCCGACCTGCATGTTGTTCATGATTGCGCCGAATTCAGGATTGTTGGAAAACATGTAGCCGGTTGTGTCGCTGGGAGGATTGTCGCGCAAGAACGACCACATGCACGACTCGCGCTGTTGGGTGGTTTTAATGACGGCCTCAATGCCGTCCAAAACGTTGTAGTCAAAAAGGCCATCCAACCGACTGAGGTCAACAGCAAGACGCGGGTCGCTCATGGCAACCGGGTAAAACGAAGGAGATGACATGATGGGATGCGTATTAACATCACTGGTCATCAACTCTTTAATATGGTTTCTTTAAGATTTTGGAGGGGCCATTCCGAATGTGGATTCCTGAAACACGTCCAAATACATGAACCCATCTTCGTCTTTGTTGGAGGAATACATGTCGCCCATGACTGAAGTGCCGGGATGCAGTTTGTTGTTTATGAAGACGAATATGGCATATGCCGGGTCCACCTTCATGTGTTTGCGAATGATAAAAATGAATTGTGCCAGTGTCAAATCGTGCGGCACAATGAATTTGTTCTTTTTTAGCGGAAAGGCCAACTGCAGATTTTCGCTGCACTCCACCACCACCGGAATGCGATCCGGATGCTGCTTTAAAATGAGCGAAGCCTTTAGTTTGCGTTCATCAAAGGGAACGTTTTTGCGATATTTTCCAGGAATGCTTGCCATGTTAAGTGGTAAGATGAGTATTGTTATATAAATAGCATGTATTTATTATTCTTTCATAATTAATAGTTAAAAACAATTAAAATAGTTTTAATATAACGACCACCCGATAATGACCACCAGTGTGAATAATAATTACATATATATTCACATATGTTGCATTAACAATTGGAAGGATGTGTTGCATCTATTGTATTTTAACATTAAAACCAGCGGACTGCACGATGTTGTGACGCGCATAAAGTGCAATGCATTATGCGACCCCGAATCAAAGCAGGATGTCGAGAATTATTTTTCAGAGTGGTTGTTGACAGATGCGAAATTGGAACTATTAGGAATAATGTGTGATTTATCATTGTATGAAACACCTACCATAAATCTGTTGCATAAACACGCAATCGACACTGAAGACGCGGACAATTTCAACGTGTTGTATTTGCACACAAAGGGCGTTACGAGAATCAATGTGAACGTTGACGATTGGGTAAAATACATGATTCATTTCAATGTACATAAATACAAAACATGCATGGAATATTTGACAACCCATGAATATGATGCGGTTGGCGTTAATTTATCTACAACCCCCTCTACACACTATTCTGGAAACTTTTGGTGGGCAAAATCGTCGTATCTAAAAAAACTAAAGCGTTGCGAATACGAACACTACAATTCTCCAGAGTTTTGGCTTACGAAAGACAATTTGGGTAATTTTTCATCGTTGTGGCAATCGGACGTCAATCATTACAATCAGCGATACGAAGAACACAAATATAATGTAAAAATGTAATACAAATAAAATAATAACATAACTTATAGGTTATCTATTTCAATACAACAACCACCATGGACCCCCAACAGTTGCAGCAAATCCAACAGCTACAGCAGCAACAGCAACAGCTGCAACAGCTGCAGCAACAGCAGTTGCAACAGCTGCAACATAGCCATTTTGTGCCAATTCCGGGCGAACGCGTGATTAGCCCAAGCGGAGGTGTTATGTTTCGACACAACAAAACCGCAATGAAGGCAACTGCGGTTTTAGGAATTCCATCACAACAGCCCCAACACGAAACACCGCCTCAACCCGAAGCAGCAGCTCCAACCGAAGCAGCAGCGCCTCGCGCATCAACGCCTCGTGCATCAACGCCTCGTGCATCCGCAACAACCACGGCGACTGCAGAAGCCAGCCCGTTGGTGGGAATGGTGCAGGATGTGGTGCTTGGCATGATACTGAACATTCCCGCCATGCGCACCAAGTTGCAGAGCATTTTAGAGAATCCGGCATTGATCACGGCGGAAATCAAAAAAGCGCATGACGAGTTGCAGACCAAACTGTCGCCCAGCGAATTAAGGCAGTTGAACTCGTATGCGTGCCAGGACAGCAGCCGGCGCACCATCGGAACCGTGATGCAGACCGCGTTTGCCAACATCATGGCGGACGGAAAAATCGACATGAACGATGCGCCCCACTTCATGACGCTGATTCATGAATGCATCACCTTGTTCTCATCCGATGCAGTCAATGCCAACGTCGTTGCATTAAACAGCAACACCGTGATCACGTTCTTGCATTTTGTCCTGAAATGCATCCTGATTCTTACCCTGGACGGTGCGGAAGAAACCGCGGCGCTTGTCATGCTCGATTGCAGCTTTAAATTGGTCAAGCTGACGGTCATGCCCTTGCTTGTTGGCAAAAAATGGTGCTGCTTCAAGTGAAGTGATTCAAGCGATTCAAGCGATCATTCTCATTATAAATTATATTGTCTTATATATAATTTAATACATGACATCGCCAGTGGTCGTGCATGTGAAGTCGAATGGCAATCAAACGTATGAAACAAATGCCGGCATTCCGTTTGAATGCATCGAGTTTGTGCGCCGATACTTCATGCAAACGCACGGCCTGACGTTCCCGTCCGTGGTGGACGCAACCGACATGTTCTACCGCATTCACGCGTTGACGCAATTGCAATCCAAAATGCCGGTGCACACGCGGGTTTACCCCTATGTAAAACCGGCTCTGCACTATTTGCGCCCGGGCACAATGCTGTTTTGGAAGCCCATGCCCACCGACGAACTCAAATACGGGCACGTGGCACTGGTCATGGAAGCGAACGCGGAATACGTGGTGGTTGCACAGCAGAACCGGTCGCCGCCGATTCAAGTGCATGACACGAGAGAATTGTTCAATGCAATCAATGCACCCAATTCGGCGTATTTGGGAGTCAAGGTGCTAAATGACAATTGAATTATGACAATGATGAAAAAAACAATGAACGGTGTCGATTTTTTAAATCGGAAAAAATTGATTATGAATATACAAATTTAGAGGTTCATGCATGCATTACACCATTATCAAGACACAACATGTCGACCGAACCTTTAAATAAAACGGTGCAAGAATTAAGAGAATTGTGCAAAGAACGCGGCGTGAAAGGCACCCGCAGCAAGTCCAAAGCGGAGCTCATAGGCATGCTTGGCTCAACACCAACGCCAGTCGCAGCATCAGTCGAACCAGTCGCAGCACCAGTCGAACCAGTCGCAGCACCAACAAACAACGTGTTCGAGGTCGGCGACAATCTCGAACTGTTGAAAGGGCTCGCAGACGAGAGCATGGACATGATTTACCTCGACCCGCCGTTCAACACCGGGAGAGACTTTTACTACTTCCAGGACAAGTTTGCCGACTTCCCTGAGTTCATGCGAGAGAGGCTCACGGAGTGTTGTCGCGTGTTGAAGAAGGACGGCAACATCATTGTGCACGTCGAACCCCGCATTTCGCACCACATCCGGGTCATATGCGACCGGCTGTTTGGAGAATCCAACTTCAAAAACGAGATCGTCTGGCACAGCGGTGGAAACTCCAAAAACAAGTATCAACTCGGCCGAAATCACGACGTGCTGATTGTGTATGGCAAGAGCTCAAAGTCGAAGTTCTTCCCGTTGTACAAGGAGTATCCCGAAGAATACAAAAAAGGGCTGAAGATGTGCCCGGTCCACCAGAAATTGTACAGCACATCCGCCGCACACAACTCGCAGCCCGAAGTCAATCCGCGCCCCAATTTGACATACGAATGGAACGGGAACACGCGGCAATGGTACTTGGCAAAAGAAAAGATGCAGGCACTGCACGAGGACAACCGGCTGGAATACAATGAAAAGGGCATTCCTCGCATCAAGCGGTTCATGGAGGAAATGGAAGGCATTCCCGTTCGCGACACGTGGGACGACATTTCCTCCATCCAAAACGGGGAAAAAACAAAATACGCAACCCAAAAACCGATTAAATTGCTTGAACGCGTTGTGCGACTGTATAGTCAGGAGGGCGACACGTGCCTGGACCCATTCGCTGGCTCCGGAACACTGGGACGGGCGTGCAGAAATTTGAAGAGGAACTACGTGCTGTTTGACATAAATCCGGAAGCTAAGGAGGTGTTTGATAAAGCGCAGCAATGACCTCGAGCGTCTTTGCCTCATTGTCGTACATTCTTCTTATTGCCACAGGAATTCCTGTTATGAGCTGATCCGGTTTTGTCGGATTTATTAATGCAGAGACCGGAACACATCGGATGGTTGATCCCGTGATTCCGAATGTGGGACTTGGCCTGAAAATTGCCAACATGTCAAACTCGTCATTGCGATAAGCGACGTGTCCGGTTGAATTTGTGTCCGCGTTTTTCTTGCTGTTGCGACGCGTTGTCTCGAAGTGCCAAGCATCCATGCGAAACTTGATTTGATTTCTCACGATTGGACCGAGCCCGTCGTCATCGGTTATGCCGTCCCACGATTTGCCCACCACGGTCTTGACTCGGCGCCCGGATTTTTCAGACAGCCAAGCATTCACATGGCCTTCCACGACATTCGCAAGCGCTTTGCCAATGTCCCTGTGTTGGTCCTTGTCCATGATTGCAGAAACCAGCCAATCTCTCATTAAAGAGGGAGAAGGGCCCAGCCACTCGGTGGCACTTGCTTCCGCTTCTTCCTGAGTTATGCTGCATGTGGCCGTCGCGGATGATTGCATTATTGTTGTGTGCTGTTGTGTGCTGCTGCTGTGTGCTGTGTGCTGCTATGCAATACATGTCTCAATCAATTTTTAAGTATATTTGTAAGAAAAATTATAAGAAAAAATATTTTTTTTGTTTTTTGGTTTTGGTTTTAGGCCCATTCGATTTTGACCAAGCGTGCATTGCCCATGCTCTTCAGCGACTTGAGTTCGCGACCAAGTGCTTTGGTTAGTTTGAGCGTTGTGTTGTGCTCGCGTTTGATGTATTCGTAGATTGCCCCGCCGCGTTCAAGTGCGCGCAAGATTTCCACAGACACGATGATGCCCTTCCATTCCGACACTCCGTCGTGATTGGACGAGACGAACTTCGGGCGCTGCAATGAGTCCTCTGTGCGCGATTCACGAATGAGATCGCACAAGTTCTGCTGCATGAGAACTGCGTCGTGCGATGTTTCAACTGCCAACTGGATGGTGTATCCGCCGTTGCCGATGACGACCGAGCCGTCCTCTTGCTGGGTGCTGAATGTCTCCATGCCGCTGGTGCCGGGAATGCGCTCATAGAGCTGTTGCTGAGCATTGGGGGCGTGAGTGCGAGTTTGGACAATCAAATCGCCGCGGCGAAACCCGTGCGTCTGAATGAACTGGTTCGTGTTGCATCGCCACACGTTGACCTGCATTTCTTCGGTTGAGTCAAACCCGCACCCGCCGCTGCTTCCAGTGTTGAAGGGAATGCGCTGATCAATCGAGTGGTACAACTTGTCCGGCATCTCCGCGTAGGTTGAATAGATGCGACCGGTGTCTGGATTCACCAAATTCCGGGGACTCATGCGGCGTGGTTCAGCAGTTAGCTGCACGATTTGTTCGCGGATTTCGGCGGTTTGTTCGGCGCAGTTGTGATTCTCAATGGCGCCCGATTCAAACGCAGCCTGAATTGCACGCATCGTCAGCTCGTTCGCATGCTCTTCTGCATTGGGGTCCTCCGCATCGTCATCAGCATCAGCATCAGCCATTTGTTGTCTGCGGATGACGATGGGAATGTTGCCGTGCCAGTTCCCACTGCGACGAGACCCCCCATCGACCAAATTCTTGCCATTGCGGGGCATGGTCTGAAGAGGCACGTCGTCCGGGTTCTCCATCATGCGCACGTAGCTTTCAATCTCGGCGAGTTCAATTTTGCCGCTGATGTAGATCTTGATGTCCATGTTGTTGTGGAAGCCGAACATGCGGCCCATGAGCCCTTGCAACACCACATCCGTCTTGGAATCCTTGGAGGTTTCAACCACGAACGAGATGTGCTCCTTGGGCACGCGCTTGCCCATGCGGCACATGCCGCGAATGAAGATGACGGTGTTTTGCTGGGGTGCAATGGCAAGTTCATCCATGGACTGCATGCTGCCGGGCTGGTGATGCTTTGTTTCGGAGTCATACACGCGATACGCCCAGCCGTGTTCGGTTGCCACGCGAATGCAGGCGGACATGTTGTCGGTTCCCTTGGAGTCGCGCACACGCACAATGGCGTACTTGGCAGCGGCAGCAGCGGCATCGGCATTGGATTCTCGGATGGCCTGAGCGACCACCTCGGCGGGCGACAGTCGGGGGTCAAACTGCCGAATCGCGCCGGCTTCCAAGAAGTGCCGGGGTCCCTTGTAGCCTTCGGCGGGCTCGAGACGCACAACGCGCTTCATTTGTCCGTGGTGCCAGATGTTGCTGATCTCGGAGAAGGGAGTAGCAGACACGGTCAAGACATAGTTGTTGCGCTCGCCTTCCAGGTTGGAAATCGCTCCATCAGCGGTGATGCAGAGATTCTTGAAGAATTTGTGGGGGCGGTTCGTCTTGTCTTGGGCGTAGTGCGCCTCCTCCCAGATGAAGATCGTGTTGCGGGCAATCGTGGGTTGTCCGGCGTTGTGCTCGAGTTCGGCACCGCACCACACCTGAATCCGGGCTTCCAATGTGCGGATGACGGATTGCGTCATGTTGGCAGAAAGGGTTGCGTGTTCGGTTTGAACGTAGAGACGGATGAACTCGGTCTTCGAAGCGCGGAGTTGCTCGGACAGTTCGTGTTCGGCATTGCCGCAAACAATGACCGCGCGGTCGATCTGGGGGTTAGTGCACAACATGTTGCATGCGACGTACAAGAACGTCTGGGTCTTACCGGATTGAGGGAATGCAAGGAGCACGTTCCAGCGGCATTCCCCCTCGAATGCGGCAATGATTTCATTGGCGGCGGCAATCTGGTTCGGGAACGCCATGACAGGGACTTCGACTTGAACAGGAACGGCGGGAACAGCTTGGACTTCGACTTGGGCGGGAACCGGAACAGGAACAGGAACGACGGGAACAACCTGCACATCAGCAGCAGCAGCCACAGCATTCTGGTGCATCTTGCTGGATTCATGACGAGCGCGGTTGCCCTTGTCATTTCCACCAGCACTGGTCCATCTTCCACCGCAAATGGCGCAGGTGGTCTTGGGACGAGCAGGAGAAGCAGGAGAAGCGGAGGAAGCGGAAGCGGATACAGACGACATTGTTCTTAAACGAGTTTTGTATAACGAGGGAAATCACTAACTCTCAAAAAGAATCGGGAGAGGAAAGCTTTCAATTTTTTTTCCAACGTATGGATTTTCGAGGTGACATCGGATGACATTTGGACCCATTTGGATTGGGTTAAAATGACATTTTCTATGGATAAATGTATGCATATACAAAATATGGTTTTTGTGGTAGTTGCTCATCACGATGAGGACACTTCATGGGTAAACAATTTGAAATACAAGTATGAAATTATATCAAAATCGAGGATTCCACTCGAACATGCTCCAAACAAAGGAAATGAAGCATCATCTTTTTTGCAATATATCATATTCAACTACGACAATTTGGATGATGTGTCCGTGTTTGTGCACGGGCACAGAAACGCATGGCATCACAAAGAAAACATGGATGAAAAAATGAATCAAATGGTGTTTGATAAGAACTATTACAACATTAACACAAATGACACCAATAACAGTTTGACAACGCTTGGCCATTTTCCGATGGAACTTGCCAAAATGAAACAAATGCTTCCTGAGTTGGGAGCCATTTTGAATATTAAGTTTGACCCTGAAAAGATAGTTTATAGAAATTCAGCGCAATTTTATGTCAGAAAAGAGTTCATAAAAAAGCATTCGAGAGAAACATATTTTAAACTACATGCATGGTTGATGCGTAGTAAAGAAAGTTCTTACTACACGAGCCGATCATTTGAGTACATATGGCATATCATTTTCACGGGAAGTCATGTGGATGTTTTCTAAATTAGTATGCCACGTCTCCTCCAAATAGAAACTCTCCCATGTAATTAAGCACATCATCATCGTGCTTGCCTCCGCCTTTATTCGAGGAGGGTTTATTGGCATTGGCGCTCATGTCGTGCACTCTGCGATACGTGGCCACATGCTTTTTCATGAACTTCTTGGTTTTACCGCGCGTTTTCTCCCACAGCCGGTGTCGCAAATAACACACGATGGACAGGCGCACGGCGTCCTTATTTTCCAACCGGATGGGCAGATTCCCGTGCCACTCGTGCACGTCCATGAACAGCACGTCGCCGGTGCGCACATTGACGCCGACGCCATACTGCGGAAAGCACGTCTCGCCGCCGGTGTATTTCCCGTGCTCAATGACCACCAGGTTGCCGAAGCCCTCCGCATCATCGCCGCGGTCCGTGTGGATGGTGGTCTTGTAATTCACATTGGTCGTCACGGTGGTGAACGCGGTGTCGGCAATTTTGAAGTAGGTCTGCTTGGCCTTGCGGTGCTGCCGCTTGTAATGGTCGGGCACGATTTTCTCGTAATAATTGTCAATCTCTCGAATGAGAGGAATCAATTTCTTAAATTTGTCGGGATACAGCATGTTGAAGCGCGTTTCGCGCACGGCGGGGTTCAGCTTTACGCCGTGCTTTTTCAGCAGCATCTTCTGGCTGGGGCCGAGCGAGTCAAAGTAGCCGACAATGTTGGTCATTGCAGCGATGTCCTTGTCGGACTTGGCCTTTTTTGAACGCGATTTGGTCTTGAGACCGGACGTGAGCCGGCGATTGGTGGACGTGGTGCGCGCAAAGTCAATCATGTTTTCATAAAACGTGTCGATTTTCTCTTTGGACAGCTTGCCCTTCCTAAATTTCATGAGGAGGCGGTTGTCATCGGTGTAAACATCCGCGTCGTCATTGATGATGATGTCGATGAGAGACGGAACCACGAATTGGTGCTTGTGCTTCTCCATGCCGGCATCGGTAATATTTTTCTTGACGTAGTAGACGTCAATGCCGCCCTTCTTTTCGTGCTTTACAATCATTAAATTGGACTATTGAAGTTGACACATAGTTTATAGAGAGATATTATAAAAATAACAGTATAATATATCATAATTTTATTGTCACGCGAACTCGGAACTGTGATGAACCACCTGCTTTACAAGTCGTTGACCACTGCGGTCATCATCACCATTGTGTTTTTGGGGCTGAGTCATTTCGACGTGTATTTAGAAGAAACGCACGGCATATCGGGCTATCACAAAAACCTTTTGAAAGCCCCCGTGCAGTTCTTACTAATCTTCGTGGTGTCGCTGACGGTCATGCACTTTTTCTCGCACTGGTTTCACGTGAAAACATGAAACAATCTCAATGAGAACAAAAATATATTGCATTTTTATTTCTCTCGACACATCATAACACCCAACAACAAGATGAATTTCAACATAACAAAATACACTGGCGTTATGGCGTTTTACGCCGTGCTGACTTACATTCTCTTTCCCGTGATTGCCTATTTCTTATTCGGAAAGACATTGGAGGCGGCTGGCAACGGTTTCATCGTGGGAAGTGTCGTGTCGGTTGTTCTCTGGAAGGTGTATGGGTTTGGATTGGTGAAGGGATGAGGAATGTAGCGTCACTTCCGGGTTTTGTGGAACCGACGAATGGACTTGCGGCGACGGGAACGGAATTGGCATTTGTTGTTTGCAACATATACATATATATATAACTATATGATTTATTTTATGCATATTGTATATCCACCCTCATTTATATACTTAATCATGAACATACCTCAAATGGACCCTCAATTTAAGAAATTTAAAACCGCATTTACGCACAATGTAGACGTCCCGTTCGACAATCTAGCAAACCTGAAGCTTTTAAGTGATGTTGAGAATGATGCGTTCATTCAATCGGAGGCAAGCAAACAAAACATTATTCCAAACACCGACGAGTATCGTGCTTTCATTGCCGGTGTCGCAGCATACATCCGGGGGGAAGAGTTCATGGCTGCTGCTGCTGCCGATGCCGCTGCCGATGCCGCTGCTGCTGCTAGAAGGCAAGCAATGCGACGAGACAGGCAACACAGGCAACAGAGGCGTGGCGGCAGCAAAAAACATAGCAACCGGCGCAAAAAACATAGCAAGACTCATCGAAGATAACTTAACTTTTTTCGTGGGTCGCTGACAAATTAGCGCGACAATAAATCAATTTTTATTCAAATGTGCAAACATATTGAAAAAACATTATCCCATTCCCAGCGTGGATGCATCATACACCGCATCGACCAACCCATATTTGATGCATGTATTCGGGTTAAGCCAGAGGTCATGCTTTAACAATTTGACCAATTTCTTTTTGGGTATTTTTGCACAGTCGCCGTACAATTTCGTGATTTGTTCCATCATTTCGGTCAGATGATTGTATTCATCTTCCAGTTCGCTCATTTTGCCCCACATTCGGCTGTTCAGCTGATGAATGAGCATGTAGGCATTCGCGCCAATGAATCGCTTGTTGCAAACCACGCTGATGATGGTTCCTGCCGACGCCGCGCAACCCTCAATGATGGAATGAATCGGAACGCGCAGATTCTTTATGGTGTCCACTGCAGCATATGCGTCATAAAGCGACCCGCCATACGAATTAATGTGCAGATAAATCGGAATGTTGGGCACGTTCAACTCAAACGACATCGTGTGCACAAACTTCGCGGCCTCTCTCAACAGGGTGTTCAATTGAAATATGGACTCCCGAGAGACATCCGAATAAAAATAGACGTGATTGTTTTCTCTCACAATCTTGGTCTCCTCCTCCTCTTCATCACTATCATGTGTATCGGGTTTTTTGACTGCAGCATTGCACCCTGCATTTCGTTTCGTCTTGATTGTCATGTGTCTGGGTGTGTGTCTTGTGTGATTAATCAACGATGTTGAATCTTTATGTGGTTGTATTGCTTGAAACTATTATGAAAAATATTGAAAAATGAATGCATTTGTATGCATTTTTCTTAAAAGGATGGGGGTGAAAAAAATGTTAGTAAATGAAGCACATATTTTTATGATTTTGATTTTGTGTTATTTTCATATGATTACAAGCCGGCAACAACTGCGTCTCCAAATTTCGAACGACATGCGCGCAGCAATTCAATGCCTTTCCACATGTCATCTTCGGGCAATCGGTGTCGTTTTTTGATGAGAGTGAGTAGTATCCTGCACTTACTTGATGAATCGAGTTCTGTCAGCATGTCTTGTATTTGATCTGGCGCAGACCTGTCCTGATATGATTTGATCATGTCATCAAGAGTTTTGTCAAATGTCGCTGGATGTTGGCCAGAATTGCGCCAGTAGTCTATGATGTTCTCACCCTTTGCACGAGTGATGCGTTGGTGCACTGACGACCCAACTTCACGGACCGAATCCGGAACAAGGTTTGGAAGAGCCTGTTCCTGCACTTCTGCTTCCTCTTGAACAAGGACAACGGGTTGAACCAGTTCATCCTGCACTTCTGCAGCTTCCTCTTGGACAACAACGGGTTGAACCAGTTCCTGCACTTCTGCTGCTTCCTCTTGGACAACAACGAGTTGAACCAGTTCCTGCACTTCTGCTTCCTCTTGGACAACAACGAGTTGAACAAGTTCCTGCACTTCTGCTTCCTCTTGAACAACAACGGGTTGAACCAGTTCCTGCACTTCCTCTTGGACAAGGACAATGGCTTCCTGCACTTCCTCTTGAACGACAAGTGCCGGTTGTGCCTGTTGTAGTAGCAGCAGAGCACGATATTCTTTGTGGTGTGTTGACAATTTTCTCTCAGTGCATGTCAGAACATCAAGGTTCGTTTCAGTCAAATAACGTTGGCACAATTGTTGATTTTTTGAACTGGAGGTGTTTGAATTCAACTTTGAATTGTTGTCATTAATGATTTCACGAATCATGCGTGTCAAATCATTTTGAATGTTCATTTGCAATTGTTTGTTGTACGTGATCCCCAGCTCTTTTCCAATTTGTTTTGACTTCAGGTCTATCCTGTGGCAACTGTAATTGCAATTTCCATCATTGCGGTGTTCAAACGGGTATGAACCATATTTGCGACCATCTTTGTGAACATGCACATGATTCAATGGCGCATCAGGTGGATTCTCACCATCAAACGCATCTGAATACAGCACAGTGGTTGACTTGATTTCAATCGCACCCATGTCGCTCATTGAATGCGAAACTCTGTATCCTTGTGCCACCAATCTATCCAGTTCTCTTTTGTCAGATTTTTTCAACCGCTTTTGACCGCTTGTGTCATACTTTTTGTATGTCGTGTTTCTGTCGGTCCGGATGGCAATCAGGATTCGGGGTGAATTTGGCTTTTCCAAAATCAATATTTGCGTGTTGATGGTGAACAATCCGCATGTTTCGTCGGAAAACCAATCACGTTCTTCTTCAACAACAACCCCATTCACGCGGATAATCAATCCATTGTGGATGTAATTGCTGTAAGCATCTGAAATTGCCTCCGAAATCTCCTTTTGAATCTGTGCTTGAGAAGTGATCTCGTGCAATCGTTGATGCAATCCGCTGAGCACGATGGTTGATCCACGCGCAAATGGATGAATTGCACGGTATTCATCCATGGAAATGATTGAGCATTTGGGTTTGTATGACTCATTCACACTGGGTTCGGCTTCCATTCTGTCGAAGTCAAACTCAACAGTGTGACAAATTCCACTTACATTTGTGTGAACCGTGAACAAGTTTCCTGCCGCAATTGCAGCTGCCTTCATTCCAACCCCGAATTCATTCAGCTCATCATCGCTGTCTTGGCCGGCTCGAGTGTGTCCCAGTGTGAATGGGTTATTCTCTCCAGACTCGTTGATGTTTACAAACCCGTGTTCGCAATCGTCGCTGATCGTGATTCGTTCAATCATTCCAGACGACACGATCACTCTTACCTCAATTTGTCCTGCAATTTTCACGGCATTGTCAATGTATTCTCTCGCGATCATTGCCAATGTGTACCCCGAATTTTTGTACTGACGTCGCATTGATCTAAAATGCGGAGCTCCTGTGTCCATAATCCTTTCTTGTCCTGATGACATTTGCATGTATAGACGCTGTTTGGGGAGAGAGAGGACCGAGCATCAAATCAATTTTTTTCCAGATGTATGCATTTTGTGAATGACATCGGATGAAATGCTTTTGCCCGTCTAAAATAGGCTCGAATTGCCCCAGCCCGCTTCATTCGCAGCCATGGGTTCAAAATCCATCTGCGGTTGTTGCATCTGCTGCTGTTGTTGTTGCGGGCCACCGCCCGAATACATGGCGTTAAAGTCCTTCACCATGCCGCTCATGGCATTGCCCATGCCCATGCCCATTTGGGCCCGGTTGCTGGTCAGCTGCGGGGGAGGGGGCGGCGCCGTCATGGGCACGCCCGACGCCATGGACCCCGTGATCGGCTGCGTCACGCGCACCTGGCCCTGCCCCTGGCCTTGTGCAGGGCCCGCCTTGTTTCCATTGCCCGACCACATGTCAACGGCGCGCTCCACCAGGATTTGCGCCTTCTCGCCCAGCTTCGTCTTAAT